>Ga0302271_10000161_pt1 | contig 60243 bp, 26 predicted proteins | sample III_Bog_N1_1_FD_198767 | JGI IMG/M metagenome (GOLD analysis project Ga0302271, IMG submission 198767) | Peat permafrost microbial communities from Stordalen Mire near Abisko, Sweden - III_Bog_N1_1 | ecosystem: Environmental > Terrestrial > Soil > Wetlands > Peat | place: Sweden: Abisko...
TATTTTATTCAAATAAACTCTTCTAAATGTACTTATTCCTTGGAGTTTAGAAAAGCATTTTAGATTATGTTAAAACAATAACAATAACTGATTCAAAAGAGGAATCAATTAAGACATTCACTCATTTTGGTGGTTTTTCTAATCAAAACTGAAACACAATTTTATTTGTTGCTCTGAAGAAAACCCCTAGAAATATTAACAAAATTTATTGCTATTCAAAGTATCCCTCTCTCTGAATCAATTAATTTGTTTAATGTTTTTTGAGTTCTTCCTCTCCCACCAGGCTGAAATTCAAATATAAGTAAGGAAGTCAAGTATTATTCTTAACACAATCAAGACACCAATCTGAAGAAATGTATTAGCTTGTTTGAAGTATTCCCCATGATTAATCTAATGATAAATTCTTGATATTTTAGGATTAAACTGTCTTTTCAGAAAAATCAAATGATTTTAAGAATAAAAATAGGCGTTAATTAGATGGAGAATATATTAATATTTCTCAAAAAGGAGAAGAATTAAGAAGCAATCTTTAGAATATCTTGCATTATATTCTTCTAAATATTCAACACTCAACAAATGAGATCTTCAAAAAGAGTCTAGAGAAGACTAATAGGGTCAGAGAAATCAGAGAAAGAACCAACTTTTAGGAATGTACGGACAACTTCACGGAAATCACGAACATTAGTAATCGATTTCATGAAATTGGCTAAATGTTTGAGTTCTGAATCGTTTTTGTTATCATAAAATGGAATTATTGGGATGCCATTATCTAACTAGAATCCGAAGGAATATGCTGCATTGTCGATAAGCACCATGTCACTGAGATTTCTATTCGAGATGACTCTTAAATCTTTGATGTACACTCCTTCATCAGTTGTGACACAATTCTCTCTGAATAATCGACCACTAATGTACTGCTTCTTCGGATCAAGATAATCCAATACTACATTTGCATAACAACTGTGACTAGCTGTGAATACAACAAGCTCATAGTGCTTGCTCAGTTCTTGCAATATATCTAAGCAATATGGTCGCACGTTTATCCCAGCCTACAAAAAATAATTGCAAGAATTTTATCAACCGAAGCACAAATGCAAAACATTATTGTTTACTTCAATTAGTTCCCCAGTCGGAAACCTTATTGGGAGTACAACGTCGGAGGGAATCTTTGGGTTTTCATTGCAATGGATAAGTGTCTCATCTAAATCGAACACTAAGGTCTTCTTGTCTAAGAAAATAGGGAAATATTATTATAATTTTAGAAGAAATATTTATTTTTTGAGAGAGAGAAAAAGAGCTAAATTTGTTGGGTATTCACTTACTGTCTCTTCTAGTTGGAAGGAAAACCTTTTTCTCATTGATAACCTTCAATGACGCTGGCTTGAGGGTCCTAGCGAATCCAATTGCTTGCATCGTTTGAATCAAATGTTCTCTAGCAAGGGTTGCAAAAACACTATTGTTGTGTGGCTCCATGTATGCTTTTATGATAGGTGAGATGTAGTAGATGAAAGGTGGAAGTGGAAGAGGAGGAAGAGGAGATTTGTACTGAAGATTGTTGTTGTTATTATTTGTAATGGAGTTATTTATTATGTTGCTGCTTTTGAGAGATTAAGCTGATTGAGTCGTTTGTTGATTCTTTAAGATGGTGATTGAATTCTTCCCTTGAATGCTGGAATTCTTAGATGATGGTGGGTAATATGGACCAGTAGATTGTATATTAGTTGAGGAAATATCAATCGAATCTGAATCTTCTCGTCTTTTACCTGCGTAAGATGAATTGCTCTTATTTGCACTATCTTAAGTACCCTTAGAAGAGCTTTGTTACTGATTCTGCAAGTAGCTCTTTGGAATGTGAGGAGAAAGCTGAATGGAAGGCGAATTTGGATCATAATGAACAGTTGCACTGATTTTTTCTTCAAGTTTATGTATTTTTGTTAGATTCGTAGCTGTCTTTGGTGAAAGAGGAATTCCTGATCCTCTACTGACTTGAGTTACAAAGCAGCTAAGAGGGTTGTTATCCGTAGAAGATTCTTGCTATGATGGAGACTACTAGGTCTGCTGGGATACAGAAGGAGATGGCTGTGTGAGAACATTTTTACTGAGACTAATATTCTGTTTGTTTTTGTTATTGTTGGCAGTATTAGTCCATAATTCTGAATTGAGTAGTTAAGAAGTTGCCTTTTAAGCTGTGGGGGTTGAACTAGAAGTGGAGGCTTTGTTAATAGCATTGTCTTTCGGGGATGATCGATTATTAGATATTTCTTGAGAGAGTTAGTTTGTTGATGGACGAGAGGATGAGTAGCTTGGTGTTTGTTAAATGTAAGGATTAGCTTGGGTAGTCTAATTCATCTTATATGGCTGACTGCTGAGTGGTCTAGCATTGACAGGGGATTACGTTATCCCAGAATTTTGCTTGCTGATAGAAGTAGTAGTCGCAGATGTATTGACTTTATTTGCAGTTGTTGAAATTGCTTCTTTCCTTTATTCATCTTTTTCCTTCTAATATGTCGTGTCGATGTTCGTCTTGATGCTCATGATCTTTGACTCTAAGTAGTTTAATTTCTCCTAGAGTTTCTTGTACTCTTGGTATTCCTCGCTGTACACTCGAGGCTCATTGGATAGCTAATTCAATTTACGTTCTCCAGTGGTGTTAGCAGATAACTTGATGCCAGTAGTTGAAGATGAAGATTATGGGAATATTGTCGATTGGGCTTCTTTTCTCTCATCTACTTCGCTTCTAGGCTTGATGAACTGAGATTAGCTAGTGCCTAACTAAGGTTGTCTAGATCCTGTCACAGGAGAGGATAGTGTACTAGTTCTGTTTCCAGTAATTTCAAATGAATCTGCGTTCTACAAGCCAGCAATAAACAAAAGAGTTAAAACGATTTGTTTTTTTTGAAAATCATAGATGATTTACTACCTTTTGAGTCGAAGAGTCATTGAGAGGCCTAGAGGAGGATGTTTTGTATTCCAAATGTTGTGATCTCTTCATTGTCGAAGAAGAATTCACTGGCGTAGCTGAAGATACTCTCTACAGATCTTGTTTCTTATTTAACTCTGCTATTTCAGCTGAATCTGACTCTCCTTTTGAGGAATTCTTCTATCTATTAGCTCTTGGATCAGCTGAAGATGGTTTCAATTTGGAACTTGCAGAGGAATTGCTTGGAAACAGAGTATAATTCTTGTCTGTTTGAGGTGGATTCAGAGAGTTTCCTGAGTTCGCCTATTTTATGTTCTCAGCCTAATTCAGATAGTTATTTTGCTTGGTTTCAATAACTTCGCTTCTTTTCATCGCATAATTCGCTAGCTACGAGTTACTTTGCACGATTCCACTGTGATACATATGAGGATTACTCTTATTGCCTCCATACTCATACTATCTTTGATAAGACACAGGTGCTTATTGTTGTTGTTGTTGTAAGCTGTAATCTTGCTGGAAGAGAGTATTTGCATTTGAATAAGTGTTATTATTTCCATTGAATGAGCTATTCTCCTTCAGATTTGTGGAGCTAGTAGTATTGCCCCTAAATCAAAGAGAAAATATAATTAAAAATGGCCATTTACTTTTCCTTTATTTACTATGAGTTGCGTGCAAATCTTGTATCAATTTAATTATGGCTTGCACTCGAGCGAAGCTGCTACCTTTCGGAAGATAGAATCATTGGGCTGTATCCTTCTTTTTAAATAGGTCGTGCTGATGTCTACTATGAAAGTGGCTGCTGCTACAAAGAAGAACTACAACAAAGAATTTATAATTTTGCACTATGAAATCCTTGAAAATATGAATTAGAGCATCAAGAAAGATATATAATCTTACGGCTACTGATTAGCTGCGAGGGCAGAAGAAGATGATGTGCTGGTTGGTGCTGCAACTGGAGCTGTAATATTACCAATCTTCGTGATGGGTGCTTGCTAGTTGTAGTATATTTTTTAGAGTGTGTTTTAAAGATTTTCTTTATTTTTCATTTGGTCAACTGAAGTGTGGCGGGGCTCCTTTGTGAACTATGATCTATTAGCTGTTTGCATATCTTGCTGTTATAACTGTTACAACTACTGCTATTAATAGTGCTAAAGTGAAAGAGACTAGCCTGTTTGTGCTCCTCTCTTTAAATACTGTTATTGCTATTCTTAATATGCTTATTACTATTAATATTGCTATTACTAAAGTTCTAATTTATGTTAAGGGGCGATAGAATACCCTCCTGGAGACCCTTAAGCTAAGGGAAGTTCAGTTTCTTGGTGGTTGTTGCTTTGAAAGAAGTTATTTCGGAATGGCTGTGTACCTTGTAATTGCTACTGAGATTAGAATTAGTTTGGGAGTAAGCCTGTCGAAGCAGGCTGTGAAGGAGACTAGAGTCGATTTTAAGAAGATAAGTAATCACGTTTTGTGCTTAGAGTTGATGTAGAAGTACTGTAGCTATTCAAACCAAGTTATGGGCTTTTCTAAGAACTGGAATTATCAAATCATAATGAGTTAAAGAAAGTAAAAAGAATGAGATTACAGTTGCGAGTATGGAGACTTTGATGCAGTATTATTATTGTTCGAGAGAAACGATTTCCCTGCAAATGCCTCAGGAGATGATTACTGTTAATGAGAACCTCCAACTTGACCGAATCCATTTGCAGTTGCATTTGAACTGTATTGATTTGAACTAATCCCATAACCTACCATAATTTTAAAATAATTGATACTTTTATATAAATTTCTATTCATTTCTCATATTTTTACCATATCCAGGCTATTGCGTAGGGTATGCTGCAGTTTGGTAGCTAGGATAACCTTACACTGAAGGTCTAATCATTCCACCTGCTTATTGGAGTTCAAAATCATTTTGACTTGATCTTATCTGCATCTCTAATATTCTCTTCTTCCTCTTCTTTCTAAGCTCCCCTTATATCTTTTTTGAATATTTATTGTATTATATTTCTTAATTTATCTTTGAATATTGGTAGTCTCTGAAGTTGATAGTAAGTTATCTGACTCTTTTTTTCTTTTTTGATTATCACTGTATTTTAAATTATATCAGTTCTCTAAAGAGAAAAAAACCTCCACGAATTCCATCGAAACAAACCAAAATTTCTTCAACCTAAAGAGTCCTTCTGTTTTTGTTTGTGTTATCTCTGCCTGTTTGAATGAATATTGCTTTTGTAGATTTAAATTGCATTTTTTTCATATTTTTTATCTGTGTTTCTTTGTTCTTTCCCTCCGTCATTTCTCATTTATTTAACTCTAGATTTAATGCAGATCTTATGGAAAAACAAACAGTGACAAAAAATATGCATTCATCTATTAATTGTTTGTTCATTCTTAGCATTATCATTACATTTTGAATCAATTTCTATTTCTTTTAAAAGCAACTTTTCTCAAAAAGATTCTGTGGCTTCGTGTAGGGAAATTCTTTTAGTTTTTTGCTTGCTTGTGTAGGCTATCAATCAACAGAAATCAGCTTGGAGGAGAATTGTTATGAAGCATATCTTAAAACAAAATAAAGAAATAACATTAGATATTTGCTCTTAGTAAGTCAATTTTCTTCGCGAAAATCAATAAAATTATTTAAATAGTACCTTTAATTCGTTGATCGAACTGAGTATCTTCTAGATCATTGATTTGAATGGAAGGGAAGTATTTTTTAGGATCAAAGTATCCTTTTGAAATAAGAAAATTTTATCTTAGGACAACTTCTCTGATTTTATTTTCATCGTAGTACAGAATATCATCATAGAGATCGAATTCAGATGTGCCTTTGTTCACTTTCAAAAATTCTTTCATGGTCTCATTGTCAATTAAGTTAGCTTCTTGGTTTTATGGTGGCTTATAATTCATTATTTTGTAGATCTAAGAGAGAGCATTTGGATTGTTTCTATCTGATTGTCATTTTCAAACAAGGTTATCAAATTTTGCTTTAATGTTTAAGAACTATATTCTTACATTTTTCAAGAAGCTATGAAAAATCATCAAGGATTGCTTGCTGCTATGGAGTAGTCTTAGTTGTAGATTATATTGTTTGCATTTCGATTTGTTTTCCTAGGAATTTTATTTACTTTTTGCTTTTTGAGTGAATTGAATATTATGTAAATATTTATATTTTTTTCTTTTATTTGTTAATTCAAATCAAAGAAATTGATCTTGATATTAAATAGGAATATTGTCGTCGTCTTCACTCATATTAGTTATTGTGTAATAAGCAAATTGTTATTCTATTCTAAAAATATAAATACCCTAGAACTAATCCACATTTTCAAGACAAAATTTCAAATTAAGGAGAAACATATATTATCTAGAAATGATTCCTTGCTTTGATTATCAGAGCAAGAGTTCAGAGGGGACTCTCTTCTCAGGCACTGGTTGGCTAGGTCTTACGAGCTGAGCAGCAGTTAGATCCCTTGGAGCATTTGCAGTTGGATCCTCTTGCTTCGACTCTCTTCTTGATATCTTCAAGCTTAACTTTACCTTCGATGATCTCTGAAGCAGAAGGCATAACGTTCTGTTTCATGGCTTCATTGATGACCATTGCAGCAGGTCCTTTGTTCATGGCGGAGAAAGCAACAACACGGTTGTTTTTGATGTACCAAGCTGTAAACTCAAGCTTATTCAAATCACCTTCAACGTGAACATTATCGTAAGAAGGAGCATAACCAGTGTAGTGGAGAGATTTATTCCAGAAACGAGTCCAGAAGAATGGTATTTCTGAAACGGGAGTCTTCTATCCGAGCATGTTCAGAGCTGCTATATAACCTTGATAAATGGAAGTGTTAACATGCTCGATTCTAGCTCTTTAACCAGTGTAGTGGTAAGGATAGCTGGCTATTTCACCTGAAGCAAAGATGTTGGGATTGCTTGTTTAGAGGAACACATCAGTTTTTAGACCACCGAAAGAATCCTTTTGAAGCTTATCACCAACAAATTATGTGTTAGGTGCAGCTCCTATTCCTAACAGAACCGCATCAGCTTCAAGAACAGTGCCATCAGTAAGAACTACTTGCTTAGCGACACCATTTTATGATTTAATTTCCTTGATACCAACACCGAGGTTGAACTTGATGCCATTATCGCTGTGAAGTTTCTATACAGCAGCTCCGACTGCTTCACCTAGGACTCTCTCATAAGGAACCTTAGTAACATCAACGACGGTCACGTCAATCTTATCCTTGAGGAAATCCTTCACGCTTGAAGCTGTCTCAAGACCAATGAAGGATGCTCCGATAATGACAAGTTTCTTAGAACCTTGGAGGGATGTTTTAAGACCTTCAATGTCACTGAAGTTTCTAAGAGTATAGACGTTCTTGGAGTTAGCACCTTCAACTGGAATTTTCTTAGCTGAGCTGCCAGTTGCAATCAAAAGTTTGTCATAGGGGATGACTTGATTTGTGCTTGTCTTGACGGAATTGCTTGTTGGATCGATGTCACTGACTTCAGTGGAATTAATCACTTCAATTCCATAAGTTTCAAGGAACTACTTGCTTCTATATTGAAGTTTATTGATGTCAGCAAAGAAGACAGCCTTTGAGAGGATAGTTCTGTCGTAAGGGAGTTACTATTCCTTAGAAATAATCTTGATTCTACCAGTGTATCCAGCTTGACGGAGGGATTCTGCTGCAGAGATACCTGATGGGCCACCTCCAATGATTATGAAATTACGAGTATCAGCAGGGTCAGGTTTAACCATCTATCCAGCAACGGGTACGTTCAGGCGACTCTTGTTGACTTTGATATGCAATTATCCATCCTTCTCAGTCACTTCGAATCTTTCAATACCGTTGAGCATGGGACCACCTTCAGCTTGACCATCAATAACGCTGAATGCTGCGTTGTGGAAAGGGCAGAAAATCTTATCGCTAAAGAGAGGACCTTTACCAAGAGGAGCACCAAAATGAGGGCATTTATTGGAAACACAGTAGTATTTGCCATCGACTTTAGCGACTAATACTGCGTCGTCTTCCTTTGGACCAACTTGGACTTCAATTTTCTAGCCGTCCTGGAGATTAGCAGGGATAGTCTTCTCGTAGAATTCGTCAGAAGACAATGACTAAGTGCTGCTGTATCCTGCAACACCAGCTCCGATAAGGCTAAGTAAACCGACCTTAGTGCTGAAGTTCCAAGCATTGGGCTTTAAGTTCTTACCAGCCAATGAGCTGAACTAAGAAGCACTTGAAACGCTAATTCTAGCTATTCTTCCGACTGTTCTTGCAAACATTTCTTTGAGATTTGAGTTAGGTATGTTTTTGATTTTATTTTTGTTTAAATAATTATCTGATTAAATGATTTGACTTGACTCGTTTTCTTTTCAGAATAGATTATTATCTGATGTGTCATCAAAGATATATGTATTTTAAACCAAAATATCATAATATCTTTTAACTAAAAAACGCATCCCATACAAAAGAAAGAACAATTTTTTTAAGGGAAATATGTCCGTGTAAACATAACCAATAACCGCTATCTTTGAGATTTAGTGATGATGTCTTTTTATTCCATCCATTTAGTTAGTGTCACATATTTGTCATACAATGCTCCTCCTCAATTACGTATAATATTAATAAAATAATATATTGTCCTGCTAATAGCAAATCAGATATTTATTAATTGTCTTCTGTTTGAAGATTTCCCAATCTTTTCATGTTTCTTCCTTTAAATTTATTTCTGAGATCGAGTAAGTGGGTAAAAGTACCTGAATAACATTCCACAGATTTCTTCTAGAAGATACCTTGCAAATTTTTGTTTGTAAGGAATTGCATAAGCTGGATGGGAAAAGATATTTCGAATCATTTCATATGGGAAGGGATTAATATTGAATAATAATATCTCAAGAATGAAATAGTCCTAAGCACACTTCGTAAAAATCGATTATGAGGGAGATTTAATTAAAGGGATGACTTTAATTCACAGATTTGTCATGTTTAAATCAGTCTTTTTTTAAAAAAAGAAGGCTGAAAAGAGGGGAGAAACTACCTATTTGATTGATTTCTAAAAATCCATTGATTTTTAGTCAAAATAAAGAAAATCAAAACAAGAGCGCGAAATAGAGAGAATGTGATTGCGTTAAACTCAATGAATACTAAATATCTATTATTTTGATATTAAGTAATAAAAATGGTAGAAAGGGCAAATTTCCATAATGCTATTGGAAAGAAAGAAGGTGCAGGTATTTTTTTGAAGAAAAATGAGACTCTACAGTGTTCAGCTTATGGAGAAACTTGATAAAATCGAGAAGGATAAAAGTAAATAAAATGAATTTTCTTAAAATTTGGAATCTTAAGCTGTTTTCTTTTTTATTTTGCAGAAAAATCAATGTAAAATGACGAATACTTGAAAAAATAATATAAGTTAATTCATCTTATTTTCATGCCTTAACTACCAGAAAACATGAATGAAAACAAAAATCGCCTATTTGGGGCTTATGAAATTAATAAAATCAATGCGCGATTGACAGACAATAAAAATTAATCTGGAAAAAGATAAAGAATCATGAAAGATTTAAAAATAAGATGGAATCTAGAATGAAGGAAATTACCAAGACTATGCTGAAATAAAAAATTAATAAGTGCTTCTAATAAATATGATATTAATCTATGAAAAGAGTAAGATCAACACTTGTTAAGCAGAATACTTCATTAATAACATACAACGTAAAGAAGGTTAATTTCAATAAAAGCTGAAAGTTTTATTGGAGGGTGAGAGAAAGAATTAATTATTTGTGAAACTCACTTTTCTCAATGAAGCGTCATCTAGATTATATTATCGTCTAAAAGATCAGAATCAGCCTGTTTGTGGTAAAATTTATCTACAATAAATAATTTGAATCTCTAGAAAAAATACTCAAATAAAAAGGAGTTTTCAATCTTAAAAAGCTAATTAATTTTTGATAAAGACACACACAATATTCTTTGTAATTTTCTAATTGTTAGGCTTAACAGAGAAAGCTAAAATATTAAAGGCTTTCCACTGAAATGAACTTTAAAAAGTGAAATTTCTACCAGCTCTCTTTATTCCCTTCTTCAACCAAACTTTTTTAAAATTCAATGGGGGGTTAAATTATAATTTCCATTCATTTATTTAATTAATAATTTCTTATTTTTATTTTTTAGACTGTAAGCAAAAAACTCAAACAGTTCGCCGACTAGATTCTTGAAGAATATTCGTTATTATTTGGTACTTGAACTGGTAAACATTCGAGAAAAAGGAAACAAATGGATTAATAAGATAATTAGTGACATAATTCTGTTAATAATGTGCATGCCAGCCAAAAAAGAACTAGTAGAAAATAGAGTTAAAAATGAAACAGAAAATATAATGATCCAAGTGTAAAAAAGAGCCTAAACCTGTCCAGCAAAGAAAAGACAAAGAAAAAAGGGTAAAGTTAATCGAGAGAAAGAAGGATTCTACTTGTGATTATCAATAAAGTAAAAAACGAGAAATCGAAAAAAAGAAAACTAAAATTTCAAAAACAAATAATTAAGGTCCCAGAAAAATAAGCAAAACGAAACTTGGTTTTTACTCAAAATCTAGTTTACAAACATCTACTTATCATCATACAGCAAAATGGAGAATAGCTTCTCAATATCTGAAAGTCTTAATGAATCTTTCGAGAATTCTCAGCAGTTTGACAGCTGTGTAATTGAGAAACTAATCGATAATAGTCCTAGTGAATATTACTTGAGAGTGAGTAGCAGTGAACAAAATGACGTTAATGAGTTGATAAGGTGGTTTAAAACACTTAATGAATTGAAGAAAAGAAGCTAATTTGCTACAATAGGTCCTTCTAAGTGTGCTCATTTTTCACTTAACACTAATTCATTCTTCCTCATGCAGATTGGACCTTCAATATAAGATTCTCTTGAGCTAATTTTCTCAATGCAGCTAAAAGTTGAAGCAATCAACTCTTTACTTTGTGCAATTTATTCACTGCACCAATACGATTACATACATACCTAGCTTATACCCTCTAACTTACTCTTTATTCCTAATGCTAATCACGATTAGAGGTTTGTTCTTTCTTGCTTTCCTTACATTACTCCTTGTCCATGTGACTAAAACAAAAATCAATAAAGATACTCTTTCGGATCAATTCATTCATTTTCAGCACCTGAAGTGAGAAATCTAATCGAAGAAAGACATGAAATAATAGCAGATCCCTTTAAATCAGATATATTCTCTCTAGGATGCATGATATTTTTCATTCTTACTTCAGGAAAATTGCCTTTTGTTTCCTCAGCCTCAGTTTAAGATTAAATTTATAGGTACGCTCTAGAACAGCCTGATTATTACAGCAATCGTATCATCACTACAGTCTTGCAATCTATCAGCAACAGTGAATTAATCAATTTTCAATCTAATGTAAAGCCTCTACTGATAAGCTTCTTGTCACTTGTGGTACTCTGCCTTTCACCAAATCCTTCAAATAGACCAACGATCAATGAATTATTTACTCATCCATTCCTTTTAAATATCTGAGATTATTAGCTTAACGATTCATATTGATTGTATTCTTATTATTATATCATAAAAGCACATCCCAGAGGAATCACTTTCCTTTGCTTGTATGTAAATATTTCGGTGAATTGATAAAATAATATTTGACTTTCTCCTGTAACTTTTTGATTATCAAAAAAAAACAAAATTCATCAAAATTTTCCCTTAGTTCTTTTTGAACCTTCTTTTCGAAACTTTCTTTATTTTCTAAATTACCATAATATTCATTCGTTTCAATAGAGTATTAGATTTTGCTCTTTTTTTTTTGTTAAGTTTTTTCTTCTTTTTTTAATTGTTTCTTCTTATTTTCCTTTATTGAAGAGGCAAGCTATCAGAATTAATCATAATCCTTCCTTTAATATTCAACCTTAGATTATCTCTGGTTTTCTATTTTATTTTCTATGTTTTCTGCCCATTTCTTTTTTTTCTTAAATTCTCTCTCTTTTTATTGTTTTCTCAGCATATTTGTATGTTTGTTTAAAAATCAATTTTCTTTTTAAAAACCGAAATTTAAATAAATTCATTCTTGCTGTGCTGCTTTTTCTTCTACTGAAAAACAATTAGAAATAATTGTTTCTACTATTTTATTTCTTCAGCATTTGATTGGAACATAATACATATTAACAATTGGTTCTTTGCATTGATAATCTTCTTTTCTCTTTTTTAGCTCTTTAATTATGTCTTAATCAATATGCATTTCAAAATTATTATGCTCTAACATATCATAAAAATCATGCCATGTTGAATTACAAAAATTGAAATATTTTAGAAGAAAAGAAATGATTATTTTCGTTTGATTATTTAAGGGGGGTTTGTTGTTGTTGTTTGGATCTAGTCAGAAGCACTCACACCCTCCGACCACTGGAGACTTCTTGCATAAAGCAATAGGTCAACGCAGCGATGGATGATCATCGTGAGACGCAAAAATGCCTACTCTTCCGAAGAAAAATAAAGCACTAATGGTCTCTATATCCCATTTACGGATGAGAGTGTTCTTATAATCATCCTAGATTGAGTTGTTGTCTTCTAAAGAAGAAACATATAGTAAGTAATTACTATAAGAAAGATCCTGTATAAGTACAGTCTTAAAAGAGTTCTAAGTTGCAAATTTGTTTCCAATTAAATACTCTGCTAATAATCTGGATTTTATGGGTCTCCTTGGAATTCACTTACAACACATATATTTTTGATATTTGCTACTCCTATCTCAATTAAGCTAAAACAAAACAAAAAACAGACAAATTTAGCTCTTTTCTAATGGTCAACACTTTAAAAGAGATTTCCATTTTGGAACCTTTCTTTTTTAGTATCTAACTCAAGATCAGTGCCTTATTGAGTTTAGTTCGTTTGCGTTAGATTTAAATTTCCATAAAAATGAAAGAAGCAAACGAGAAACAGTAATGGAATATCCTGATGGATTGAAAACAGCAGCATTGAACAGTGTCAAACTAAATACATGTGTTAGAAAGGAAATTAGTTTAGGGCAGAATTATTTTTCACACAAGATGAGTTCAAATTGTTTTTTTTAAGGATGAAATAAAGCAAACATCAAGCGATTTTGTTGAATGAAAATGTGCTTTGTTTATTTTCCATCAATTTACTTCTACTTTCAATTGATTATTTTAACTAAAAAGCTGTTCTATCTTCTGCAGTTTAAAAACATCCTTTTGTGAAGGATGCCTTAGTTTGATTAGCTTATTCTTAAACCACAGGTATCGCTTAAAAGTTAAAAAACGAGAGCTAGATATTTGGAGAGATTTAGCTCTTGCTTTTTGCTTTGAAGTGATTGAGCCTCATTAGTTTCAGGAAGAAAGGTTTTAAAACAAAAAGCAAATGGTTTTGTTCTTTTTGCAAGAAAATTAGAGTTGACAGAGTGAAGAACTAACCGTATGGAATAAACCTGAGTTATTAGCAGAAGAACTACAACAGTAATAGTTTTACAATAAACACAGAAACAAATACAAAAAAAGAGAATACTAAAAATAAAGGAATACTAAACAAAAAAAACTAAAGAAGAATTTTACTCCCAAAAAATAAGCATTAATAGCAAAAAGGCATACTGATTATCATTATCTCTAATAACAATCATCTCAAAGTTCTTTTCAACTATCAAAAGAAGAGAGAAAGAGATGTACATTTCGGTATTTTTAAAATATCTTTAAGAACTAAATAACAAATAAGATATAATCTTCAAAACACGTTCACTAACAATATTGGATTTTTATTTATTTAATTCACAACAAAATAATAAACTCACTCACCTGACATTAATCTTCAAAGAGTAAGTCTTTTGAGGACATACCCAAATGCAAATGAAATAATCCCAAAGATTACTACATGCCATGTTTGAATCTTAGCTTCTTCACCTAATACATAACATAATTTAGTTAAAAATTCAAAAAAAGAATATAAAGCCAGGCCAACACAAAATGATCTTTTTATTATTTACTTGTTTCTGATCCTGATTATGATCTCATCATTGGAAATTTCTCCATACGATGAAGAAATTCAATTTTGTTAATATCCGATTTGAGGGCTTACAACACTGAATGTTAGTCATCAATACTTTTCTTATACTACCTCTCTTTGCTAGCAACTATTTCATATTTTTCTTTCCAATATCCTGTTCTTGTCGATTCAGTTTCGAATATGTCACTAATTCAATCATAAACATATCTTTAGTTCTCCAGAAAAATCTCAAAATAAAATTTATTACCTTGCTTCTGATGTTTATCGTTTATGTAGGTCAGTTTAATGAGATTAAAACAAAAATGCTGCTTCTGAAGAACGAAATACCGAAGCTTCTTTCGTTGGGGATAACGACTATTGCTTCTTTTCAGGTGAAAGAGGTTTTGTTTCAACAGGAAGTTATCCTAGAGTGAATCGTTAGTTTATTTACGATCTTTCATAAAAAAACTCTTCGTCCTCTTTTTGCTTATCTTCAATTGAGTTTCCCTTTAACGCATGGTTAGTTGATACAATCTCCTTGTTATTCTCATCTTTTTCAGCTTTAACTTCTTCCGCAGTAATTATTTTATGCCTTTAACTTGAAATGCTTTCTTTTTCATTATTTGATTCTTCATTGATTTCATGAATCTCATACTAAGATGGTACCCTCGATGGGTTTAGATTCTATTGCTATTATTCCTATTATTTTATACTATCTTGATAGTGATCCTTGCTGTTATCCATTATAGTATTTTAAATTATTTTATTAATCACATTCTCAACATTCATAGTATTGTTATTTTGAGAATTATTGTTGATATTATGCGGTAAAACATTGCCATTGTTATTGCTTTTATTTTTATTACTAATGGTACTACTATTGTGGATAATAGAATTGTCGAAATGTTCCTTCATAGTATTATTAATCGACTAATAATCTTGTGATGAATTATGGAGATTTGAAGAAATATATTCATTATTTGGATCTTTTTTGTTGTTATCACCGAAAACTTCTTCAAGAAAACTCTTTGCATTTGCATTTTTTAGTAGATTTTAATTCGGATGAGCAAAGCTATTAAATTACTTCCTGCTATTACTGTTTTAGCTAATTTAACTTAGATCATTTAGGATCATGCTCTATGATTGTCGATTGCCCTATCCTGGCTTGGAGAAGTCAATAGGATAAATTGCATTGTCGTCTTCTTGAAAATTCTTCATGTTGATAGGAATTTATTGAATATTTCTGGAGCTTCCGCCTAAGAAACTTTTCGATTTAATATGTTTATGTGATGAGATACTTGAATGTTGATTGTTATCTACAATATCATCAGGAAGCACGTTATCTTTTAGCTTTTCATCATTGCTGGAATCTTAGATCTTATGTTCTTTGCTGGGTATCCTTTGAGATGATAAAACTGCATTTTTAGCACCAAATACTCCAGTTTCTTCCCCATGAGAAGGACCTTACAAAATACCATGGTTACCTCTTACTGAATCAAACTACTGACTATTATTGTGGTTAATGAAATCGAAACTGATTGGAGGTACATTATTAGTCTGTTATTAGTCATGGTCTTTTTAGCCAATGATTTTATTGTTGTTGTTATTCAGAGGATTTTAACTTAATTGAGTTATGTTATGACTATCGATTCCTTGATTTTTAAATTAGCTATTGGTTAATTATTTATTTTTACTTAATCCCTCATCTTCACTGCTGAATTCATGTTGGTTTAAGAACGACTAAAACTCTTTTCTACTAGATTGCTCGTTGAAACTAGGATTTGTATTTTTATTTCCTGCATTTAACTGATTTTTGTCTATTTTCAGCTCAAACTAATGCTTCTGAAAATCACCTCCAATTCCTTCCTTCATGAATTCTATTGGATCCTGACAAAAAAACATCAGTTTCAAAATAAATACCTGTGAATATGCGACATACACTAAATCTCCTTAGAACATACCCAATTATCTGAGTTTTTATACTCTATGTACTCGACTGCAAGGGAGGTTTCAGAAAGACTTTTAAGACTAATTTGCTTTTTTAAAATAAAAAACACAGATTATTGTTTTACTTTGTTTAGAATCATTGATATTTTTTATATTTACTTAAATAGTAGTTACCAGTTGTATTATTACTTTCGTAGATTAACCTTTTGTAAGGATGCCAAAGCTCTTGGAGTATCTAAAGGTTTCTGAAATGGTCGAGACAATCTAAAAATCAAAATGAAAATATGGTTAAATATTCGTGATTCTTATGAAAATATATTGTATCTAATACCCGAAAAAGGATAGTATTTTGAGAAATATTATGAATGTTTAAGTGAGCGGAAGGAAAAGAATTGCGATATTCTTAGAACGCGAGAAGCTAAGTTGGTTCAAATTCAAGCAGCTAATCCCTGTTTTAAACAAAATGAACTTTTTAGCCTTGAGATCCTAACTTATTAACTTTTTTACATTACCTTCTTGTTTCCTTCTGCTTTTCCTAATTTAAATCAAAATTATGCATATTTTCTTACTAAAATAAGACAAAACAGCAACAGTTTAGGTAAATCAAAGAATAATATTATTTAATACAAATCTTTTCAAGTATTCTGCTTAAATTGAGTTTATGTTAAAAAGATACTCATATGGATTTTAAGAAACAGTCAGTACAATTCCGTTTTCAAAAAAGGGATAAAAACAAGAAAACAATCAAAATAGAAACATCAAACGATTCTTCTTGTTTTTATTGTCAGAAACATCTATTTTTTATGGAATCCTTTTTTAAGTTTTTCCTTTCAGATTAGATTGAAAAAGAAAAGCTTTAAATTTATTAAAAACTCATGTTAAAAACACTGAAAAACATTGTAATTACCATTTTCATTAATCATTAAACTTCCTTATTTTCTAAAGCTTTGTTGAGGTAGAGGATAAATTTATTCAGAGACAAGAGCTTAGAGTAATCTATCTCTCCGAATGGTTCATCTTGCAGATAAAGATGACTGTAAGTTTCTCTTAATTTCTCAGCCCACTCGATAGCAGATTATCCTGATTTACGATCATAGCTATTTATGATGAAGAATAGATAATTAAAAGCACTGTATTCATGCACATTTCTTTCAATATATTGTTATACCCATGCTATCTCATTAGGTATCTCATAAAACTGCTACCATTGTTTTAAAAGCCTAATCTTATGCGTCCAACCATGGTAGTTCCTAGGATGTTTAGCTAAAAAACGAAGCAAAAAATTATTTTCATTTTACAAGAGGTTTCGCATATCAGTTTTCCCTTATTTAGCAAAATATTCGATGAGCGATCGCCTGTATGACCAAATCGCACTGGATTTTTTGAATTTCATACAGACTACTCCTACGAAATGCAACTCTTCTTCAGCGTCTAGCATATTATTCACTAATAAGGAATGCCTAATATGCATGCAAGTTCCATTTTCTCCATTTATGCATAAAATGATTTTGGAAGCCATCTCACTTGCTTCTCTCTGATCTTCTGATATTGCGTCTGATTCTGAAAAGAAAGCAATAGATAAAGAGTTAGATTTTCAGAGGAGGGAAAAGATAAAATAATAACTAAATCTTATGTATGTGTTTGTTGTTGTTGTTGTTACTGATATTTTTAAGAAGACTACTAGCTAAATTGAAGAGAATAGCAATCGATGAGAAAGACAAACCAAGTGACTTCTCTTCAATAATAATCGTTGAGCCATTACTTAAACTTTCAATTATCTCATCTGGCACATGATCAATAATGTCTACAGTTCCAGCCATATTCTTAAAGTAGTTATCATAATATGGTTTCAACTCGAGAATTGCAGATGTCTCTGCTGCATTTGAGGTATCCATTTGAGGAAATTAAAACAAACTAGCGCTTTGATTATTTTATTTTTCTTGGCTGATTTTTTGTTGTATGTTTTTTTTGAAATTTCTTAATGTAAATTAACTAATTATTTTCTATTGTGACTTTTATCTCGTTGTGACTATGAGACTAACGAAGATATACTCTGAAAAAAAACAAATAATTACAAAAGAATTATGCAAAGAGTGATTGAATCTTGATAAACATCCATCAAAAGAAGGAAAATATCGTTAGAACAAAATGAATAAAGATCCCAGCCTTGAAATCATCGAAATGCAATACGTTCAAAAGAATCGTCGTCAAGGTTCGAAATGAGCAAACATTTACATGTGAAATATCTTCCTGTAATTGTAATACTTGTTGAATTATGTAAAGATAGAGAGTAAACACAAGATCCAGATGAAGAGGGAGAAAGTTAAGATTCCGTATCAAGAAGAGTTGTTGAAGTAGTCACTCAAGATATGCCAAAATCTAGGAATGCTGAAACATTTATTGAGTACAAAAAAGAAATCAAATCTATGAGCTATTCCGATCGCTTCAAAGCGTTTTTGTACTTTCCATTTATCATTTTTTTTCTTTGGTTATTTTTTTAGAATTTTTCCCCTCAATTCTCCCTCAGATCTCCCTTGTATTAGTATTGCTATTTAAATTGATCAGAAACTATCTTTCTTTATATTTTTCAAGCCAATATTTTCTAAAAAAACACCTGATAATCTAATGAATTTTGAATCATTTTATTCTTAGTTCGAATGCGGCATACAACATCAAGGGGTTCACAAAATCAGCTTAAAAGAAAGTTAAAATCAATTCAAAGCATAAAAAAGCATAGCTGTTCAATCGGGTCTATGTATTCAATCCACAAAAACCTGATGAAGTTCTGAATAATTTCCTTAAACACCATGAACAGATTATTTGGTTTTCTTATCGGAACAACTTTCCAATGATTCGCAATGTGTTTGATGAATCTCAATCTGCATCGAATGATTATGGATGGGGCTGCATGATTCGATGCAGCTAGATGCTCCTTGCAGAAACTTTAAAGAGACATTTTATGAAAGATTTATCTTTTTGTTTTGAAATGTCATCTCAATCTTAGCAACACAAGTTCTTTAAATCAATAATTAGACTATTTCTTGATTGTACAAGCTCGGATTCAGGGTAAGTGAATCCAAATGAAGTTTTTTCGATATTTGGAATATAATCGATATGCAACAAAGCACTGCTACATAGATATTAATAGAATGTTAAAAACTGGTATACTTCGATTTAAGTGAGTTTTATTTTTCAAGAAATCCTCGAAGAATCTTAAAAAATAGGCTCTAAAACTCAATTAAAAATCATTAATTTCACAGATTAGATTATTTTTATAAAGGAATTAGAATAAGCAGCCAAGATTGCAAGTACTGATGGTATAACTTAAAATGATTCTAATTTGAAGTAATCGTAATCATCATGTCTAGAAGATAATTCAACATAAAATAGTTTAAAAGAAGAGAAAAAAGAACAAGAAAATGATAAATAGTAAATTCCTGAACGAAAACTGCATAGAAATTAATCTTCCAAAGATTTGTTAGCAAATTAGCAAAAGGATAGAATCTCTGAAGGATCACTGCAAAACACAAATGAGTTGAAATTGCCCAATGAAAAGGAATAGCAACTGAATTGTGATTCAATTATTTGTTGTAACCTGCTAGTAATGGTACACATGAAGTTTGGGATATAAAAATTTGATCAACAACATAAAAAGTACTTCTTCGATTTGATCAGCTTGCCTAGTTTTATTGGTGCTCTTTCAGGCACTGACACAAAAGGAATGTACATTGTAGGTCATCAAGATAATAGAGTCATCGTTTTAGATCCTCATTATGTTCAAGTAAATACAATTAAGGATGTATTCAGTTAGTTTAAAAACAATTTTAAATTATTTCTAATAAAATAAATGTTTTTAATCAGGAAGCAACTGTGGGATTGCAAGGGCTAGATAAGGATTACTCAACTTACTTTAATAAAATTCCTAGGTGCTTTGAAGTGGATTAATTATCTAGTGACATTTCAATAGGATTTTATGTGAGCGCCTCTGAGAAAAATGGAATAAATGATTTTATCGATTCAATCTATGATTTGAACTAGCGATATTCCGATCCAATGTTAAGCGTTCTAATAGATCGTGTTGAGGTGAATTAAACAGCTGAAGAAGAAGAATATTTTTAGTCAAATGGCGCTCTTCATAATCCAAATGAAGATCAATCCAAAAATAAAGAACTGAAAATGATTAAAGAAGAATCGTAAGAATACTATTGTTAAGAATAGCAGCCAGACAAACTTCAAATGATATAGAGTTTCTTCATTTCTAATGGTTTATGCTTGAATGACAATAACTCTCAGGAAAATAAGAAATCTTTAGGTGTTATTGCTTCCGATTATGAAGTTATCTCTTGAGAAATGTATTTCCTTTCTCTTTTCCAATAACTCTCTAAAAACACAAATACTATTGATCATTTTGGGAGATGAGAGTGATTTGCTTTAAAACTCAACCAAATGAGAAAGCAAATTAATACTTGTTTGATGTTTATCCAAAATTGATGAAGTAATGTATTACTACATACAGAAAATAGAAATATAAATAATTAGTTTGTTTATTGAGAGCTTTATTTCTCAAAAAGTATTTCTGAAGAAAAAATTTATTATGTAAATTGAAAGGGCTCATTACTACTATCTAAGATAAGGCTGTTATTAAAAAGAGAAAAAGTGAATTCAAGCTGTGTAAGTTAGTTTGATAAATTTGGGTGGATAAGATAAATTACAATTTTTCCAATAAATAGGGGATATGTACGGTCGTGTACAAAAGGAAGGCAATTATCAATGGGAAAGTAGAAAGTTCATAGGTGAAGGTTCATTTGGCAAGGTCTACAAAGGAATAAATGTGAAGACGAAAGAGGATATTGCAGTCAAAGTTTTAGACATTCGCCATTTCAGCTAAAAAGATCTTCAATCGCTGAAAAATGAGATTGAAGTTATGAAGTTGTTAACTTCCCCGAATGTAGTGCGGCTACTAGACTGCATTAATAACGCAAAGGAAACATATCTTTTCATGGAATTCTGCGAAGGAGGTGATCTTCGATAGTATATTGACTCAAAAGGAGGAAAACTTCAAGAAAAGCAAGCGATTATAATATTGAACTAAGTCTTGCTTGGATTACATGAAGTCTATGAGAAGGGATACATGCATAGAGATATTAAGCCTGAAAATATACTTCTCTCCAAAGGAACTTTTAAAATTGCAGATTTTGGGTTTGCAACGAAAATTCATCAACATGGAAGACAGTTACTCAAGGAATTTGTAGGTACACCACTTTATATGGCACCATAATTGTTAGAAAATAGTCCTTATACACCTAAAAGCGATGTCTGGTCGATTGGAATGACTTTCTTTGAAATGATCTTTGGAAAAACGTAATAATATTATGAACCAAAAAAAGAATAAATACTAAAGAAAATTGATAAAAAAGCATCAAAATACTCTTATTTTTTGTTAACTTTTTTGGGATCTAATGATTCAAAACCACACATTAATCTTAAAGGGAAAGTAATGTTAATAATTGATCTGAGCTAGATTACTTATCAACATAAATCTAGGCTCTTTCTCAGAATTTTAAAGCCCTTGGAGTTTCAAACACAAAGAAATTATTACATTAGTTATTAAATCCATCTTTCGTGCTAATTTTTTGTTTTGCTTGCTTCATTAGACCTTGGCCTGCAAGAGATATAAACTCATTTCTTAAGAATATTAAGACTGTGCCTTTACGTTTTCCATATGATAAACCTATTGGTAAACTTACCAAAGATTTTATCATGCATTGTCTCACCATTAACGAAGATCTACGAATGAACTGGGAAGAAGTAATTTTCAAAATAAATCGTTTTTTCAAATGGTTTTTTCTAATAATTTTTTTTTAAAAAAAAGCTCTTTAACCATGCGTTGATGAAATAAGGTGCAGGAGAGCTTTTGAAGCCTTAAGTTACAATTGACGATAAAACAAAGAAGATTCTGCGTTCAATGCAGGAAATGGTCTAGGCACATAACTTGAATATCCACACCATATTTGACAAATTCGATAAAGATAAAGGCGGTGATTTAGATGAACGTGAGTTTTGGACTTTTCTTTAATGTTTTAACCCTAGGATTAACATCGAAGAATCCAAGGAGATTTTCAAAGTTGTTGACTTATCGAATGATAAAAAGATATCTTTAGGAGAGTTCGCTGCGATATTCTGTCACTATGATTTCGCAGATATCGATGATCCAGCATAGTCTATCATAACAGATTTAAAAGAAATTATCAAAGCAAATGACATGAATTTAGAGTAAATTTTTGCTAATTTTGATAAAGAACGACGTGGTACTCTTGGAAGAACTGAATTTGAGTAGCTTTTAAGAATTGTAGCACCTGCTATTAAAGGTCATGAAGTTTAGAAGTGTTTTGAGAAGTTTGACAACGACCACGATGCTTAAATATCATTCGATGAGTTTAAACATGCATTAGGTGGGAGTGTGGATAATACAAATGAAAAATAAGAAAACAAATAATAAGATGCACTGAAAATCAAAGCTAAGCGAGTCATAGGAGATTTACGAAAGATCATCAAGGAAAATAACATTGACATTAAAGTACTTTTTAAGAATTTCGACAAGACAAAGGATTCGTTTTTAGACTAAAATGAATTCAAGAAACTCATACTCATTCTAGATAAAGCCATTTTCGAGGAAGAACTCAATTACATCTTTAAAATATTTGACACCAACAATGATGATAAAATATCCTTTAATGAATTTGCAACCATATTTTCATCAGCGATTCTTTGAATCAAAATAATCGCAAAATAAGAATTGTTTGATTTATTCTGTAGAGAGTTAAACGAGTAAACTGTTTGTGAATACATATGTATGTATTTTGTAATTACTATTTTTGCATTTATTTTTAAATATTTCAATGATATTAATGGTATTATCACATGAAATTTCACATCTCTTTTGCATTCTAAGAAAAACTTACAAAACATTTCTAGACATAAGGAACTTTTTCGGGCAAAGTTTCTGCTGAGTATGGTACTTTATTCTCTGCAACTATGAGTTGGTGTGTCTATATTATCAAATCACCTTTGTGTTGTAGCATCCACAATGTGAACATTTATGAGCAATAATGTTAAATGGAAGATCTTTAGTCTTGAGTCCACATTCATTACATAGAATGTCTGCTTTTTTCCCTTCTATTGCTTTCTTCAGATCATCATCCATATGAGTTTCAGCATCTTAGATATATTATTCGATATGTTCTTTCTCTTCTTGGCTTTGATTATACAAGCTGGTTCCGCATGCAGGACAATTAGGATTTCCTGCTTTCTTAATATAATCTTTGTAGCATTTTTAATGGATGCAATGACCACATTTATCAAGTTAAATCCATAGACCTGTTGAAGTCTTGAGATTTTCTAGGCATATTGGGCAATTAGATTCAGTCTTTTTTTCCAAACATTTATGATTATTTAGTAAAACCTTTCCCATGCAGACATCGCAGACATCACAATGAAAATTGTTTTCTTCACTGCCAATTCTGCACATTTTACATTTATCACAATGATACATCGATCTCGTTGTGTCGTTATTGAAGAGATTGCAGATTTTACAGAAATATTTCCCTAAGACATGCTTACATTCTTCATTAGAGCACACACTTGCAGGAGGTTACTCAAGTTGACATTTCAAACATTTTATCACTGAAATGGCATATCTATCCATTGTTTCGACTGTACATCCAGGACCTTTTGGACCGACATATTACTCGTTATGGCATAACCTACAAGGATAAAATATCTTGCAGCAAGGAGCTTGAATTAAGCAACCCCTTGCATAATGTTTGCATGGCTATTCAATATTGTAATCCATTTTGTTAGTTCTGGAGAATTTGATCTAAGGTAATTGTGTCTAAGGATAAGAATTTATTATTCTTCTTATGATTAGTGTCTCTGGTTTCAGTAAAAGTAAAAATATCAATTAATCTGCTTTCACTCTTGATATATTTGTATCAAAAATTGATTTTGGTCTCTTTTATTTGAACCAGCTTGAAAGGTTGAGGAAAAGAAACCCATGTTCTCTTTGAATTCAAAAATTAATTTGGATTATGCAATTAGCAGCTTATTTGTTAAAAAATCCAAATCAAAGTGGAGAATATGAGGAAAAAAAAACAAATGAAAAATAATACATTAGAGTCAAGAAAATATAAAAAAGAGGATAATAAAAGCAAAGAAATGTTGTGGTAGAGAAAATGGAGTTAAGTTTGGGTGTTTAGTTGGTTGTTTATCAACTCTTAAAGTCAATTTCTTCTCCTTACATGAGTAATTTGAATTCTTCAAGAGATATTTTTCCATCGTTATTTGGATCGACTTCTTATACCATTAATTTAAGCTCCTCTTCAGGTATATTTCTACCATTTCTGAGAAATATTTCTTTCAAACTCTCTAGAGTAATGTAATTTAGATTGGAAGAATCAAAATACTTGAAAAGTGACCAAATCTTCTCTTGCTTCAAGTAAACAACTTAATCTAACGTTGCAGCAATAAATTCACTGTATCTAATACTGAGTTCTTTCCCATCTTCTTAGTGAGGAGATATATTCCTAATTATGTTCTCTAACTACTCTTTAGTTTAACTAATTCCAGCAGATTCCATAACATCTTGCAGTTTAGATATTTTAATTTGTCCAGTTTGATCTGTATCCATAGCCTTGAACGCACTTTTGAGAGACTCAATTTCTTTTTCATTCAGGAGATTCACGAGTATTTTCATAACTTCTGTTCTCATTTTAGAAGAAGCCCTGAAATTCTTCATCATATTGAGAATCTTAGGATCGATCTAATCCGAACTTCCAATCGTTGAAGTTGGCTTGAAAGTTGACCATTCTGATATTTTCCTGTGTTTAACTATCCAACGTTCTTTTAATGCCTGCGCTGCTGTTAACCTCTTTTTACTATCAGTCACAAGTAATTTACGGACTAAGTCCTTCGCTTCATCTGACACAGCCTCCCATTCTTTGCCTAAGAGGAAAATAAATTGATTGTTTTGTAATAAGATAAAACAGAATTGTAATTGCAAAATGAGCACCATATTTATGTATGTTTTCTCAGTATAATTATGATAATCTGTATTTAATATTAGCAGCATTTTCAGCATTATGAACAAAATATGTGTTTACCTTCCATTGAATATTAGCCTTTTTCAATTTTACGAAAAACTTCTGCTCTATTTTTCCCAAAGAATGGAGGATATCCAACTAACAGCACATAAAGAATTACTCCTGCACTCCAATTATCACTCGAACTATCATAACGGCCTCGAAGGACATTTGGAGATACATAAAGCGGTGTTCCAACCATTGTAGAGAGATCTCTAAATCCATCACACTTCACAGATAAACCAAAATCAACGATTTTTAATTCCGAATCAGGACTTTTACTGAGAAAAAGAACATTCTCTGGTTTGATATCTCTGTGTATTATACCTCTCGAGTGCATGTGATTAATCGCTGAAAATATTTTATCCATAACTAGTGCTGCATCTTGTTCTCTGAAATTTTTCGCTTTCGTGATTCTATCCAGCAGTTCTCCACCAGCGCAGTATTCCATGCAAATGTAGAAGAACATCTCATCTTAGTACACTTCGTAGAACTTAATAATATTAGGATGATCAAGCGATTTGAGGATCTCTAGCTCCCTAAGCAATACATAGGTTTTTTGCTTGAGTCGACTTTTTTCAATAATCTTCACTGCCATTTTTTTATCGCTTACACCGCTCTTCAACGCTGCTAGCTTCACAGTGCCGAAACCGCCCTTACCTAGCACACTAGAGAAAGTGTAAATGTCTCGGATATTTGTCTTAGATGTAAAGTTCTCCAGTCTATTTCGTTCATACTTACCCACCAGCGCATCATCGTTGATTTAGGTTCTTGAGTTCTAGCAACCTCCCATTCTTTTTAACTTGTTTTTGTTTAATCTCGCTTTCAAAGTCTATCTCTAACATAAAACTCCAAACTATCTTCAAATGAAAAAACTTTAGGCATCTCATTGTGTTTAATCCCCTTCTCCCCAAATTGTTTCATTCATTTAGCAATTTGGTTGGTTCAGTTATTCCAAGAATTACACAGTACAATATCTTCTATTTAACATAGAAATGTTCTCTTAATTTCAAATAACTTATTAACATTTCAAGGACAATTTTCTTTTTTGAGAGAAGTTTATGTTAAATGAATTGCAGTGAGAAAGATCAGATAAATAACTAACCTTCTTTTTTTTCTTAATATTAATTTGAAATAGAAAATTAATTTCCCATCATTCACCTGCAAGGATTTATCAACATGAAACAGTAAACTTTTTTTTTTTAAAAACTGACAGTTTTAAGGAAATCAATAAGATTAAGCTTTAAAAAACTTTGAATTTTCAGCAATATCTTTGTTTTAACATTAACAATTATTACAACACAGTATAGACACATAATTAAGTTAAGCTATTAAGTTTCTCATTTAATCTTTTTTAGCAACTCTTCTAACTTCTAGGGATTATTTCCAACGAAATCTACAAAAGAAAAAAGACATATTACATTTAGAAATATTGTCAATAAATTTTTAACTTCAAAAATAAATTTGGTTTTTACCACTTTTCTTGGAGTTATTGTTATAATAAAACACATGAGGAAGTGACGAAACATCATGGCTAGTGACTATATCTTCTAATTCTTCCTCATCAATGTTAACTTTAAGGATAACTACATTTTTGTCTGTGCCTCGAATTGCTTCTAACTTGGTTGCTAAGTCTTTACAAGGTACACACCAGTCAGCATAGAAATCGACAATAACATTTTCATTGGTCTTGAGCAATTCATCGAATTGAGTCTTAGAGTTGATTTAAACTATGGACATTGATTTTTGGCTATTTATGTGTATTTTCTTGTTGGATAGAATTAAGAATTTTTCAGATTTATTTAATTAATTCATGAAATGATTCATTGATTCTGTACTTAACTTGAGTCCAGTTTTTTAAATTTTCTCGAACTCTTCCAATGAACGCAAGTGACGATTATTTATTCCTACTTTAATTAAGAATATTCGCAGTAATTAGAGTTATTTTATGTGGTTACTAGGGTTATTATTTTCAATGTTATTTGGATTTCTTATTATTTTTTTTTGAATTTGAAGTCAAACTATTTTAGAATTCTGTTTAACTTCTTTATTTGATTGTGATCTAGATGTGTTGGCCATTTTTTACATTGCCTTCATCTGTGTTAACATTTTTTAAAATTGTTTCCAGCTGTATTAACAATTCTTGAGATTGTCACTTACAGTCATAAAGAAAGTGTTTGGAAGAAAAGAATAATCTAAGAACATTTCGAATTTTCTATTTTTTTACTTTTGTGAGTAATGCTAATCTAATCGAAAATTTTTACAATACAATAGGTGTTTTTTTCAACTTTTCTCTGAAGTAGCATATAATTATTAATTCGAGGGCTTTCAACTAATCTAATAGTAGTTTAATGAAGAGTTTTATGAAACTTCATTAAATGAATTTTGATTTTCAATACAATAGCTTGTTGTCTACACTTTTTTTGTTTTCCATTGTTTTTTTCTTGCTCTCTAAATTTTTAAAGGGATTTAAGTCTTATTATTTTCATATTTAGCTATTTTAGATTCATATACAGCTGATTAAGGATTAAATAATGAAAACAATTTGACAATGCTTGTTTTTGGAAATGAAAAAGTTTTTTAATCCACTTGGAATTTATAATTTTCAGTAGAAATAGACAATTATTAACACAATCATTTCTCAAAAAAGGAATCCCCCCCTTTTGTCTCAATTAATCAAAATAATTCACAAAAAAGAGGATTCAATAAAAAATTGTTATTTTTAGGATTCTTTCCATTTTCATTTTGTCTATTTTTGATTGATTTTAAAGATTTATTTGATTTCAAATTTATTTCACTTCTGAAAAGAAAAAGATTAACAAGTAAATGATATGAAAGAAAAGGGTTAAATGAAGGTATTTTGATTATTAACTTTTATCATCGAGGTAACATTTTTAAAATAATAAAGTTCAATTTTGTTAACTTGTATTTTTCACAAGAATATAAAGTTTTAAAATATTAGTAATGGAAGTTATGTTCATTCTTTGTGAGTTTCAATTGTCTCTAAAACCTTTGCAATTTCATCTCCAATGTATTCTTTAAAAGGATAATAAACAATTTAGAAAAAGTGAAGGATTTCAAGAATGAAACAAAAATTTTCGCAAAACAATTCATCCTTTCATTACCTCCATGCTAGACATTCTTGATGTAGTAGACGGAGTGAGGCACTTTACCAACATCATGGTTACTCAGCACATCTTCCATTTGAGATAGTTCTGTGTTGATTTTGAGGATGGTAACATCAGGGTAAGTTTCTTGAATCTTGGGGAGCTCAGCTAATAATTTTTTGCAAGACTGATTGTGCTAAGAATAGAAGAACACTATCACTTTGTCATTCAACACAAGCACTTCATCGAACTGTTCCTCAGTTTCTATCTCGATTATTGACATTTTATTTTAGTTGGTTTTCCTTTTTATTTTTGGAAATTTTCAAGCTGTTTATTTTTTTATTTTAAATTTTTCCTCTAATCTGAAAGTTGAATTATCTGGTCTCAAGTGACATCGAAATATCTTCTTGTTTAGATTAACCTGAGTAGTTATTAGTTGGAATTGAACATTTCTAAGATTCCTCAAATAATTATCTCAAAGCTTCCAATTAACTGATATTACTTTTCAAATAATATTTACTCATAATGGAAAGCTCTGATCTATGAACAAATATTCTTGATAATTCTCAATATTCGAGTTAATTATCCATAAAAAATAATAAACTAAAATTCATAGATTCCTTTCATTTTATCTATCAAGTTACTTTACCCCTATCTCCCCTCAATTATTTATTGAATTTCATTCACCCACCTCTGAAAGATGTAAATTAGTTGAAAAGAGTTCAATTATTGAGTTTTTAAGAATATTTTCCTTAAATGTGTTTTCCACAAACATATGCAAGTAGATATAATATTACAACAAATTATTGCCATGAACCTAGTTTCAATTGCTCTTAGCAGCATACTCAAGCAGCTTCTTAGCATCATTTCCATTAAAGTCTAGAGAAACAAAATATATTTAAATTAAATAAAAAAATATGAAGAAAAATCCATAAAATACTTGTAACTTTATCTAATAAATGTAATGTTACGTGTTTCTTCTTTGCCTTTGTGATAGGAGACAACATGAGGAAGAGGGCCTAGTTTATGATTTTAGACAATGTCTTCTAGTTCTTCCTCATCTACATTCACTTTTAGGATTGTAGCTTTGGGAAATTTGTTCTTGACTTCAGTGAAGCCATCAGCAAGTTGCTTGCATGTGCCACACCAGCCAGCATAGAAATCAACAATCACATTGTCGTGTTTGGCAATGAGTTCATTGAATTGCTTCTCAGATTCGATCTCGATGGTAGACATATTATTATTAATATTATTTTTATTAAGTGTTTTTCTTGGTTGTTTAATGAAGAGTTTTGTTAATTAATTTCTTTTTTTTCTTGAACTACATTAATAATGTTGTTATTTAAAACACTCCCCTCAAATTTTCTGGAACTTTTCTTTTAATTTGTGACGATATTTTGTTTATCCTTATTGATAAGCTCGACAGACATGCCTCTAATGTGGCAGGATTACAAGGAACTAGATTTAATAGTTACTTAAGAATTGTACTCCTTTTCCTTCATTCTATTAAACTCTATTAATAAATAGGCAAAGAGATTTTATAACTTAGGTATTCATATGCATAATTCTGATTTACAATGTTTGCTAAATGTCCAAAGTTATGAGATGACAGTTATCTTAAGTATAAAAAGGATAGAATAGGAATAAAGAGGAATCATCAAACTTTTTTTAATTTCCTAAAAAAAGAACATTTTAAAAACTAAACAACTATTTTTCTTTAACTAAAACAAATCTACATCATTTTAAAATAAATAATACTATCAACTAATCCATTAAACTCCTTTTATTTCTCAAATATAATTCATACATACATTCTTGAAAAAATAAATAAATTATCCAACATTAAAAAACTAAAAAAACAAGATAATAATGAGGTGAGTAATATTTTCAATTTCACTTGGCAGCAAATTCATTAACATTTCAATCTTTTTTTTTGGCCAAGGAAAAAAGAAATATTAGAAAATAATTTCCTTGCAAAAATGGCACCAACTGGCATAGACATCCACAATCAAATAATCATATTTGCTATGAGTTCATCGAATTATTCCTCAGATTTGATATCAATGATAGACATAATTTAATTAATTTTACTAGCTGGTTCAATTCCCAAATAGTTCAAATTTTCTGGAAATCTTCTTTTATTTTGTGACGATATTTTGTTTTTCCTTTTTTATAAGCTCGACTGCCATACCTCTAATGAAAGAGGATTGCAAGGAACTAGATTTAATAGTTACTTAAGAATTGTACTCCTTTTCCTTCATTGGATTAAATTCTATTAATAGCTAAGTCAAAGAGATTTTATAACTTAGGTATTGGTATGCATCATTCTGCTTTAAAAAATTTGCTAAATGTCCAATGTAATTAAAAGGCAGTTATTTAATCATAAAAAAGAATAGAATACGCATAAAGAGGAAACATCTAACTTTTAATTTCTTAAAAAAACACATTTCAAAATAAAAAAACTTAACTTCTATTTTCTCTAACTAAAGCAAACCTCATCATTTTAAAATATGTTAATATGTTATGGTGAAATCAAATAAAATTTAGAAAATGGAAAATAGTCAGAATCTCTAGATAATCATAGTTTTAGCTTATTAAGAAATATTAATTTAGAAGAAAACAATTCAAACGAAGAAAAAAGCATAGTTCATATTTCTTGTATTGATAATGAAACATCAATTCAAAAACTATTATGTTTCAGATAGTGAGTGATTAGGTGAAAAGGAAGAATATTGAGTTTTTTATCATAAAACTATTAAGAAAAAAACTTGCAAGAATTCAAAGTCAATTTACAATTAAGGAAATTCGAAAAGTAGCAAGAACTTAAAAGGGAAAATGGAAAAAGTTGATGCGATGGGCAATATGCCTTAAGCTCGATTCGGGCATACCATAGTATTCATTGCAAAAGGCAAAGCAATTCTCTTTGGAGGTGCCACTGGAGACACAGGCAGGTTTTCAATCACTGGAGAAGCCTTCTCATTTGATGTTAATACTAAATTCTGGAAAAAAGTTGAAAGTAATGCAAAAAAAAAAACAAAGAAAAATATGATCTTAAAGCATAATTTAAATGAATTCTATTTGAGAGATTGGGTGATTTTAGTTACGACAATATCCTAAGTTAACTTAGACTCAATAGAATAACTATTTCTGTCAATATTAATGGACTAGAATTGATATTGCTTGATCTAATTCCCTTTTTTGTTTTTGTTTTTGTTGAAATAGCCACTGGAAACCAGCCTTCTCCAAGAGCTGCACATGCATCTGTTGCTGTAGAGCTTAATCAAGTAGTAGTCTATGGTGGAGCAACTGGAGGTAATTATTAATAAGCAAAATATTTCTAGCATTTTTATTGTTATGTTGTGGAGGATAAAATAATATAGAAGAAAATGACTTTGCAATCTATTTCCAAATTCATTTGGGAGTTTTTGAATTTGAGTGAATAGAATTAGAAAATAATGAAAATTACTTTTGATATTTAAAGTTTAATTTAGTAAATAGAGATAGATAATGTTTCATTTTACTAATTGACTTTAAGATGTAAACTCTAGTGTTTTTTTATTAGGTGGTAGTTTAGCATCAGATGATTTATATCTCTTGGATATGCGTGGTTCGGATGATACTGGTATATGGACTATTGTTCCAGTCGTTGGATAAACTCCTGGACGTAGATATGGTCATACTATAACATATACGAAACCATATTTAGTTGTGTTTGGTGGTAACACAGGACAGGAACCAGTTAATGACTGCTGGTTTTTAAATGTCGAAAAGAGCCCATTTAATTGGGCTAAGGTCGATCCAGGTAAATAAGAGCAGCCTAGAGTCAGAGTTTATCATTCAGCATCGCTTTGCAATCAAGGAAGTGCAAATGGAATGGTTGTGATTTACGGAGGAAGATCGAACGATCAGTCTGCTCTTAATGACACCTGGGGGCTAAGAAGACATAGAGATGGGAGATGGGATTGGGTCAAAGCTCCAGCGAAACCAGATAAAGATTAGCCGACTGGGAGATACTAGCATTCTAGTTGTTTTTTAGGAAAAATGATGTTAATCGTTGGTGGCCGTACAAATAACGTTGGCGAACATTTAACACTGGATGTTTACGACACTGAGACTTCTGAATGGGCAAAGTTCAATGCATTATAACGGTTCCGACATGGCTCTTGGATTTTCGAAAATTTCGTGTATGTCTATGGAGGGTTCGAGCTAGAATCTCCGAATATTCCAACTGATAATATTAACAGAGTAAATCTCTTGAAATGCTTTTAGAGCAATAGTGATCTAACTGCTAAAGTACTAGGATATCTGCGTACATCTTCCCCTTCGTCTGCTTAGCTATTCGAAAACTCTTTCTAAAATCAGCCAACTTCCCCTGCTTCAACTCCAGATATGAACTCAACAATGAATTCGAATGCTTATGGAAACTAATCTAGATCAGGAAATAATTCACACAATAATTCCTTTAACAGCTCTCAATCCCCTTACTCACCAATCGGAAATAACTAAAATTCAATTCTGAGTGCTTCAAATCAGGGCACAGGTAACAGCAATAACAATAATGGGTTTTCAAATTACACAATGGGACCAAATAACTAGAATGGCAATAAATTAGTAGGATAAAACAAGTTAAATTCAACTTCTCCAAGCTAAGTTCCAAGATAGTAGCCACAAAAATAATTTGAGTTTCTTGACCCTCTCCAAGCTGAGGAGACTAAAGGTGTGGACAAGAAAAAAGGAAGGCAACCTTAGTTCCAACAGAATTAAACTGTACAAAGAAATTCTAAAAGTTCAACGCATGATCCCTAAGCAATCCATAACATTATGATTTAGCATTTGCTTTAGCCGAAGGCTTATATCAATTTCCCTGAAAGTTCTGCTTTCAAATTTACTTCAGATCATATCATTTAATTGTGTGATTAAGCTGAAGAGATCATCAGAAACCAACCTATGGTCCTGAGAGGTAAATAACATAATGGATAATCTAAGAATTATCTTATTTATCTTTAATTATTTGCTTAGTGAGAGCTCCTTTGAAGATTTTTGGAGACATTCATGGATAATACAGTGATTTAATGAGGTTCTTTGATCTGTGGGGGTGTCCATGTGAAAACGGAAAGGATGGAGACATTGAAAGTTTTGATTACTTGTTCCTTGGAGATTACGTTGACAGAGGCTCTCATTCTCTTGAGACTATTTGCCTGCTTCTTGCGCTTAAAGTTCGCTTTCCAAATCAAATTCATCTCATCAGAGGAAACCATGAAGATAAATGGATTAACAACGGGTAATTGAATTTTGAGAAAAGTTCATTTCGTTTATCCTTTTGTTTAGTTTTGGTTTCAGCGACGAGTGCAACCATAGACTAGGCGAAGATCCCAGTGATGAAGATAGTGTGTTCCTGAGAGTCAATCGCTTATTTGAATGGCTTCCTCTTGCAACTGTCATTGAAGATAAGATAATTTGTCTGCATGGTGGAATAGGTTCATCTCTACACTACATTTCTGAGATCGAAAACTTGTAAAGACCTCTAGAAGTTATCCACGAAGTTAACACTCCAGAATAGTAGTTAGTTGTGGATATTCTTTGGTCTGATCCAACTGAGTCTGATTAAGAGTTAGGAATCCTTCCAAATGTAATAAGAGACCCAGCAGGGACAGGAAACATTGTAAAGTTTGGACCAGATAGGGTAAGCTCATTCTTGGCTCAAAACAACTTGAGCATGATAATTCGAGCACACGAATGCGTAATGGATGGATTTGAAAGATTTGCTGGTGGTAAGTTAATCACTGTATTCAGTGCAACTGATTATTGTGGGAGACACAAGAACGCTGGAGCTGTGCTTATTCTCCGAAATAATTTTGAGATCATTCCTAAACTGATCTACCCTTCAGAATCAGCTTAGCAACAACATAACTGGATTGAAGATGATGATGCTCTTCAACGTAGACCTCCTACTCCACCTCGTTGGGTTAGTAATAACATCCGTAAATCCTTCGACTGATAATAATACTAATAGTAAATTGATTTCCTATTATCTATCCTGCATTGTTCTCTTTTCCCATTAATTCATGTTCTGAAATGTGCTTTTGTTTTCGCAATAACATCCTCCATTTTCTAGTAAAAGTTACAAACGAATGGAAGTTATCCTTTTTCTTTCCGAAAACAAATGGAATATTTTTTTGAAAATCTTAGGGGAATGGACCCTAATTTAAGAATTCTTAAATCCCCAATTTGAGGGGCATACCATATCATTACGTGTTACAAAGAGGATAGATTGGATTTAAACAATATTTTTAATTTTTCTTGAATTATCTTTTAAACTCCAAGATCAGCTCATATCCTAAAGAAAAATACAAAAATAAAAATAAAACTATGTCCGACTAATAGATTAAGGCTTCATAACCAGCACCTGACCAAGAAGCTGAGAAGAATAATGCTATTGTAGGGAAAAAGCTACAGAGTATCTTCAGGTAGGTAAAGACTTTGTATGCCTTGTAATACACCAAGACAGATAAATATCCAAATGAGATAATCCCACATTTATATTTAGGCTCTGTTGGAGCTGCTCTCTCGAAGGATGTCATGATTGAGCTTAAAATCAAGTATGTTTTGACAGCTATGGATGAGATGAAGTAACCTTTTCCGGATATTATAAATGAATACAAAATAATCAGAGTTAAAGATTCTAAAACGGAGCCAATTTCCACTTATTTCGATGAGTCAAATGAATTTATCAATAAAGCAATAAGCTAAGGTGAGAATATCCTTGTGCATTGTTTTGCTGGAGTGTCAAGATCAGCTACTTTTGTGATTGCTTACGTTATGAAGTATTGCAATAAAAGTTTCGAAGAGGCTCTTAAAATAGCAAAAAATTCAAGATCTGTAGTCAATCCTAATCCAAGTTTTGTTTAGTAACTAAAAAAATATGAAGATGCATAGAAACAAAGCTAAGAGGAAGTAATTACAGATACAAATGTTGATGGAGAAAATAAGAATGTTGAAGGGGAGGCAATTATTGAAAAAACGGAAAATACATCTGAGCAGGATATGCTAAGTAATTCAAAAGAACAAAATGAATTGGAGGATAAATAAAATAATAGCGTTATGGAAGTTAAAGATACTCTTGAATCTTAAATTGATGTAAATTAAAGAGAGGAACAAGCTACTCAAAAAGAAGAAACTAACATACCAAACGATACATAAGAAATAATTGTTTCTGAAGGGGAAAAAAAGGAAAATGTTGAAGAACAAGGAGTAGAAAAAGTTGTGGCTGTAGAGGAAACAGAAATTTCATTGAATTAGCAGAAAGAAGAAGAAAAAGTAACTAATGTTGATTCATAAACTATTGAGGAAAATACTAAAAAAGATGAAGAATCTGATATTTAAAAGGAGGAAATAATTTAAATTAATTAAAGAGATTAGCCTGTTGATTCAAACTAAGTTGAAGACACTTCTAACAATAACGAAGGAGAGAAAGTTTAAAGCAAAACTTTAGAAGAATAGATTGGAGAAAAGGAATAGTAAAATGAAGCTGATGAAAATCAAGAGAAAGATAATTAGAATGAAGAAGAGAAGAAAACGATGGAATAATCCGAAGAAGGAGTTGCAGCTGAGAAGGATCAAGAAGCTGGAAGAAAGAAGAAAAATCAAAAGAAACGCAGAAGATGATTTTCTAATAAAATATTATTGATTTTTCGTTGTTTAAAAGTGAGTCTTTCAATCAGAAGGTCTTGCTATTTTAGCTTTATTAGCAATAATAATCATAATTTCATGAATTCGGATCATTCATGCTTAATGGCTTATTTTTTTTGCTTCAATTAATAAGGAAATTTTGCTTAACTTTTTAAAAAAAAAGCATATTTATCTTCCTAAGAAAAAATTGACATCATTGCAATAATTAGAATTTCACGTCTTAAATGAGTTCGAGAAAGGAGAAAGGAGAGCAATTTTTAGCTCATGATTAAAGCAAGACAAGGAGAAAAAATTCTTTGAATGAACTCTCAAAATAATCAAAATTAAAGAGAAAGGATAAAGCAAAATGCAAGGAATTACACCTCTTTTGATCGCTTGGGCATCATTCTTACTTGCGAGTGCGAATTAAACTGATCAAGAAGCCAAGATTCTCTCCTTTCCTCTCTAATTTGACTGTATGAATATTTAGAATAACTTGTTAAGGAATGAACCTATCAATTTTCTCTAATTATTATTTTTCTGAAATATTCTTAATAAATGCTTCTTTTAAGCAGTCAAGTTTATCCTTTTAAAATTAAATGTCAAGGAAATACTCTATTCAACAACAATATGCAATGTTTGCCTTAGAATTGAATCAAAATAAGGTTTAAAATATAAATATTTACTTTGAAATGCCATATTCATTCGACAATAAATTGGTAATAAGTCAATGATATATTGAGTCTATTACTGTTTTAATTGCGGGGAAACATTCCAAAAACGTGATCTCGCATCATTCTTTTCTACAATTCATATGATTTTTAGTAATATTGCAATTTCCAGTTCTTTCTTTATTTTAGAATGAAATTGATTTTTCAACTAATTTCCTATTTTTTTAATTCAGAACAGGGTAAACTATACTACGGACAGATAGATCTAGGCAAAAAAAATGTTCAAAAGAACTTTAAAGTCATTTTTGATACAGGCTCTTCAACAACTTGGCTTTTCGGGGAGAATTGTGAGAAATGTTTAACTTAATAGACAACAACAACAAAACAACTCAGATAATGTGAAGGGAATAGCTGTGCAAACTATAAAGATGGATAGTTAAAGAGTATTTCTTATGGCACTGGAAATGTGATTGGATTTGAAGCTGTGGATTATTTAAGTGTCTCTGAAAGTGCATTATCAGCTGCTACAAAAATACCTCTTAGTATCTTGCTTCTAATAGAAGCTGATACATATCTGCATAGACAAAACTTTGAAGGAATTGTTGGTCTTTCTTTTCCTGCTGAAGAGTCTATTGGATTCCTAAGATCACTTGTTAATGGCAAGATCATATCAAAAGAATAGTTCTCTATTCATCTTTCTCCTGATAATCCTCGCATAATATTTGGTGGAGTTGAATCAAATTTATTTCATTCTAACGCAACAATGAAGCATTACCTTATCGATGAAGATTAACGTTTTTGGAAAATCCCTATCAAAAGTTTCTCATTAGACTCTTAGCACTCGCTTCTTTCTGAAAAGAAACTAAGACAATCAACTAGCAGTGATGGATTAAAAGAATAAGTTAATATTTCTGAGTAATTGTCATCACTAGATATTATTGATGATGATGAAATGATGGCTCATATTGACTCTGGTTCTAATGTCTTGATGGTTGATGTAGCAACAGCTGAGCGATTTAGAGATACCATGAAAGATTAATATAGCACATCATGTGCGATATTCAGTGAAAATGGAATGAATAGGCTCAAATGCTAATGCAAAAACAAGAGAATATCTGATTTTCCAACTTTATCGTTTAAGTTTGGAGACTCAGATGAAGAGGAGTATTCTATTGAACCTAAGAATTATGTATTAAGAGATGGAGGTGTCTCAACGATGTGTAATACTCTCCTTTACGTCTCAGAAGATGAAACTTCCAAGAATGAAGTTCTCCTTGGACTTCCATTTTTCTAGAGCCATTATTTAAATTTCAACGCTGAAACCAGATCAATAGGGATCTTACGCAATAGCTAATTGATGTAAGCAGAGAGTTCAACTCAATCATCTGTGTTGATGTATTTATTAATAGCTTTGACAACTGCTCTGGTATCCTTCTTTGCAGCTACGCAAGTCATAAAAAAATTGAATAAATCTTGAAAATTACAAAATTAAATTCAAAAATGGTTCCAAAAATAAGAGATTCTCAGTTTATTTCCTTTCCTTCTTCGAAAAATATGGTATTTCCAGAATTACAATACTCTCAATTTGCATCATAGGCTTTTCAAAATATCCATCTTATTACTAGACTTGATAAGAGCCATTCTGAGTTTGAAAATTAGATTCAAATTATTTCAAAATGTTTTTTGAAATTGAGACAATCAAAAGCATTAGTATTTTAATCTTTAACTGCCAACAGTTAATATATGTATGTGCGTGTCTGTATTTTATTTTGTAATTTTGAAATAGTTTCAGTTGATTACCCCTTTCCCCCCATTTGAATTTGATTTTTTTTGTATATTTAATTTGAGTTTTTCCAACGAAAAGAAATTAATTAAAAATCAAAAACAATCATAATACTAAACAACTAAGCAAAAATAAAATCAAGTCTTTTCCTTAACCTGCTGAGTTAGAAGAGAAGGCGAGATGTGAAGTAATGGCAATAGTTTTTTAAACCGATAAGTTTATTAATCCCGGCCTAAAATACCATTAATGTGTAGTGTGTCGTCTCCGCAGCCATTACTTCAGTTTTTGCTTAGTTTTGATGAACCAAACTCATCATGCTCATTCATTTATAAAATGCTTGAACATATGCGCTTTCCAGATAACTGGAATCATTGCAATAAATCCTTCGATGCTTTCTATGGAAAAAATAAATATACAATTCACTTTCGATTATACTATGAAAAAAAACAAATAAACATTTAAAATTCAAACAATATTAAAATACAAATAAAACATAAACAACAAATAACAACATATTGAAAAACATAAATGACATCAAAACATCAAATAAACATATTATCAGCAGATGTTCATTTAGTTTTTCGTACTTTTTCCTCTTTATGTAAATTTCCCCACCTTTTCAATTCATCTTGTAATTATTTGTATTTTATTTAAAGTTTTCCAAGTAAAGTGAAAAGAATTGATTTTTTTAAATTAAATTGAACTCAAATGTACTTTTTTAAGTATGTTTTTTAATTTTGTTTGTTAACAACTAAAAGAGAAGTTTTTAAAGAAATTAATAAAGAAAAAAAATAAAGATAATTTTTTTGTAAAACAATTACTTTCTTTTCAATGTTTAAAGTCAATGAATAAAATGAAAGAAAAATGAAAAAAATGAGAAAATTTCAATTTGAAAGCAGTTTAATTTAAATACACACAAACAAACGTGATGAAATTGCTTTTTTGGATAAGAAGCCAAATATTGGAATGTTCATCACTCAGGTTAATTTAGCTTCTTAACCATGAAAGCAACTTCAAAAGCGAGAATTTCGTGTGCTTTGTCGAAGGGGAATGTTAGGGAGATTTTGAACCCGTTTCGCTCGTAAAGATTTAAGGCCGCTAGGTTATATTAGTATGTTGTGAGATAAACAAAACTAAAACCTTTTTGGGCAGCGTACCTTAAGAATTCTTCTGTTAGGAGTTATCCTATTTTCAGTCCAGCCGCTTTTTGGGCAATGGACATCCTCTTCAGCTCGCAGGTCTTGAGGCTGTTCTCGACCGTCTCCCCTAGATTGAATTTTTTTAAAAGTCCCTGGTCTGTGTCTAAGGCTACGACTCCAAGAAGCTCGTCATTTTCTTCATTTATGGCTATCCAGCATTTTTTTTCACCGACGCCATAATATCTTTCGATATCCTGAAAATCAGTTTAAAATACTTTCCGCCCATAAAATGAAATTAATGGCTTTAATAAGACGTAGCTAAACCATTTTCTCATAAATAGCATTGCTATATACAAGCTTCCCAGCATAGAAAGGTGCATTCCGAGAAGAGGAGAGAGCGCTTGTTGTAATAAAACAACAAGGAAAATATTGATTATTCCTAATTTTACAATCCCATATTTCTTCGTGAGGCTAGCTTAATAAGCCTAAGAGCTAGGGAGGGCAGTCCTTGCAATATTTCCTAAGTATAGGATTTTGAGCTGTTGAGCGTATTTGCTCTAGAATTCGATGATCTTCACCTTCATTTGTTCAGACAACAGAAAAGCTAATAAATTTTAAGTTAAGAAAGTTTTAAACTTTTTTTTTCTCAAATCCAAAGGATTCGACAGATTTATGAGTAATCATGTTGAGTGGCATATTATCATATCAAAAAATAACCTTTCATTTACGAAGTCTCATAATATGTTGAAAAGTTATGAAAAAACGAAATACTTATTTTACTAAACATGTTTTTAGTGTTTGCATATCTTTAATTATGGTAAGTAGTTCTTCGACCCACAGCAATCACTTATTTGATGATTTTTTTCTTTTCTAATTTTTTTTCTGCTGAAGAAAAAAAGAAAAACTTCTGGAAATGGGAAGAGATATTGAGGAAGGAAAACACAAACGGCAGCGTATTAGTGAATCTTTCCCTCCAACATCGATTAGAAATTTCAATTATTCTGCTGAAGTGCATGAAAAATTGAAATATTTAGACTTGAATTCTGTAGATCTAGACGAAGATATCTCCTTTCGCAGCATCGATTCCTAAAGAGATGTAGATCAGCTGCGTGATCTACATAAAGAATGGTTTCCAATCCCTTATGAAGATACCTTTTTTTCTGGGTTAAGAAGAGGTAATGGAAGCAAATCAATCTTAGCTGAGTTAGATATGAGCTAGCAATTTGGTTCTCCAACTCGTTTCATTGTGGGAGCTGTGATCTACGTTTCAAAAAGTGCTTCCTTTTCTGAGTTACGGTTTAAATTCAGTGAACTCTTTGCTGATACCTAATGTCTGTACGTGCAAACTCTTGGAGTTGTAAACGAACTGCGACAATGTGGCTTAGCTACTTAGCTGCTAAATAAAGTTAAAGAAGAAGCAAGTAAAAATCAAAAAATCAAGTACATCTCCTTGCATATGGTTGAATATAACACATCAGGAGAAAGATTCTATAAAAAAAATGGTTTCATTATTTCAAAGATATGTTCTTCATTCTATTATATTGAGCAAAAGAGTTATGATTCATTCCTTTTCGTTTACTATCTCAGCCCTGCTTACAAACCATACGATTCGTATATTGTTTGCATCAAAAGTCTATGCTCAACGGTAATTTCAAAGTTATCCAAAACAAAACATATCGAAGAGGATGAAATCAAAATTATCTGAAGGAATTTTGAAATTATAAAGTGTATGAATGCATGTATGTTGAGTATTTTGTTAGATCCTTAGTTAGATTTATCAAATTTAGCATTAGATTTGTTGAATTATTTTGATTTCCTTTTTTGTTTACAGTATTTTCTCATCAATTAAGTGGTTAAAGTCTTTAAAAGATCTTGAAAGAAAGGAAGGAAGGATTGAGATGTTAAAACTAAACTGTGTAGAAATCAGAAGAATTTAATTAGGAAGGAATCAAGTAAAGCAACGCAAATGGAGGCTCAAATAAATCAATTTATCGAGGAGTTTACGTACAATAGAGAGGGAATTCTTCAAGATTATTTACTGACTTGATTATGTCTTAAAGAAGGGATAATGAGGATATCAAAACAGTAGCTGTTCTAGATAAAACTGGCCTTCCACTCAACAGTGATTCTATTTATATTTTTATGATTATCATCATTGAAAATAGCGCATAATATTCTTTCTTGGTTTCAGATAGTTAATTCTCAAAAGAAGCAACTCCCTATCTCAAATTTATGAGTGACAATGCAAAGAATTTGAAGATGCAGCCTGGCGATGCAGACCCTGTCGTTACGATTTTCACTCAAAACGAGTATATTTTTTTATTACTTTCAATGAAGGAAGAAACTAAATTGTTTTCATAAAAAAAGGTAAATTATTGTGAAGTCTTATGGTCCATTCATTCTAGGAGTTAAAAAGGGACGTGGAGAATGACAAACATGTTAATGTTTACCATATGAAACTACTGTATTTGCTGTGTTCTTTGATTTGCGTTTAAATATTTGTATTAAATCATTTTTTATTAGTAAAAATATCCATAAATATTTTTAGTTGGATCTTGAAGTTCTTTTAAGGATTAGAATCATATCGAATCGTAGATAATTCTTTGTTTCGCAAATTAAAAATAATATTTGATAAATCGAGGTAAAAAAATGAGATTGATAATCTAAAGAGTTTTAGAAGCAGGAGTCAAAGTAGACGGCGAATTCATTTCTAAGATTGGACCTGGAATATGTATTTTACTTGGTCTGCACAAAGGAGATACCTAAGAGTTAGCTGAAAAATGGGCAGAAAAGGCACTAAAACTAAAATTATGGCCTGATATGTCTACAATAACAGAAGCAGAGAAGGAAAGTAATAGTCCAAAGGGAAAAGGTGGATGGAGAACAAGTGTCTTAGATAATAATTATGAAGTGTTGGTTGTTTCAAACTTTACTTTGTATGGCATCCTTAAAGGAAATAAGCCTGATTTTCATTCTTCGATGAGTGCTGATGAAGCTAAGGTAATTTATGAGAAGTTTATCGAGAAAATGGGTAAATGCTACACAAGTGAGAAAGTTAAAGCAGGATAGTTTTAAACTTACATGAACGTGCACATTGTTAATGATGGACCAGTAACTCTATGTCTAGATGCTGATGAATAAGTCGAATAAAATAATAACAAATCGAAGGGAGATAAGAAAGGTGATAAAGATAGCTCAGAAGTAGGTGAGAAAGAAGAGAAAAAAAGTGATGAAAATAATAAAAATAAAGAGAAACATAGAGAGAAAAAACCCAATTAAGATAAACCAAACTAGCATAAGTAGAATGAAAAGAAGGGAAAACATGCACAAGTGGGTGATAACAAAAAACTAGAAGGAGATTCTGAGAAAAATGAGCATAAGAAAAAGGTTGAGGATCATACTCTAGCTCATGAAATCAAAATGAAAGAAGAAGAAAAACATATCAATAAAGAAATCTGACAAATTTAAAATTTGTTTTACGACATAGCTACACATATTCATGCGATAAGTTAATTCATCTTTAATAATATTTAAAACATAATTCTCAGACCTAAAAATGCTTAGGCATGCTTTATCAATGAAAATATAAATTTATAGTCATTTAGAAAGCTAACTTTCACTTTGCCTATTTGATTAGAACAAAAAAGGAAAGAAGAATTTGATTTGGACTTATTAGTTTAAGAAGATTTCATGAAAAAATATTATTATCTAAACAAAATAATATCATCGTAATGTCAATGAAGATAATTTTAAATAATTAAATGAAGCTTGAAATATTTTGGGAGATGATAAAAAGCATAAAATATGATTCAAAATATTCTATTAAAGATCAAAATAGCTGCAAATTTTAGTGTTTTATTCATTACTTTTATGAATTATCATAATTTTAAAATAGTGGAATAAAGTTAGAAGATATGTAGGGGTATTTGTCATTTAAATAATTAGACAGAAGAGATCAAGGATAAATTAGTTCTTAAATTAATGCTTTAGGCAATGCAGTTTATGTTAGACCTAACTTAAACAAATTATAAAAAGATATTATTATTTTCGAAATAAGAACTGAAAGAAAAATATAATAAATTCTAAAGCAGAAAAGCAGAAAAATGTTCGAATTCAGAGTAGTCCAGATCGCAAGCAGCATTGAAAATCAGGTTGTTAAATGATGAACGATTAATGTTTTCTAATTTTTGTTTTAAACATTGACTAGTACTTAGATAACTGGGAGAGTTAGAAAATTATCTTATTTTGTCTTTTGTTACTGTCCTTATATTCATGTATCTTAAGTTACAGTAGAAATTTATGCTTAAAACAAATCTATAATTTTTTGTTTTGAGAATTATTAGCTAAGGATTACTTTTTACTTAATAATTCTAACTTTAACTTACTTCAAAACATTTTAAGTTCTTCAAATAGAAGAATTTATACCACTTTCTAAAAGAAATAAGTAAAGAATTCAAAATCTTTAGCAGTATCAATTGAGATGTTTTTATAAAAATACAAACCTAAAATAAATGTATTGTTTGTTTATCTCTTTTGGATAAATTCCCAGTGGTAACAACTAAAAATCAAAGCTTATCTTGATGCTAGTTAGCTTTTTAGAGTTCGTCATCTGAAATCAATTATCCCGCTGATCGATATCTGAAAGATCATATCTAGAAAACAAGACTAGGCTACTGTTTTCGATTTATAAAGGATGAAGTATTTAGAAAGATATCAATGATTTGGGACTCGTTTAAAAAGTGTGATCTTTTTGGACGCAACATCCAAATAAGATTTAAGAATTAAAGGCATCATAAAACCAACTTCGGTGGCATAGTATCGATCTCCCTCATCTTTACTTTTGTGTTTTTTATTATCTTCTAAGCTAATGATAGAAATACTCCACGCACATTTATTAGAAACTAAGTTTCTGTCTCTCCTCCTGCTAGTTTCGATCTCTCCACTGGAATACTAGACTTTGCATTTGGAATCTAAAACTCCGATGATGATTATGTAATTGATTCTTCGATTTATTACATTGAAGCGTTTGCAGTCACATACAATCGCTTACAAGATTCGACTACAGAAAGAAAATTAACAGTTGACATCTGTAACAAAGACAGTTTCTCCATCCCATCTACTAAATCAACCTTCTTGTCTCTTAACTACGCAAATCTTTGGTGTTTTAACCCAGGATAATCTCTTGTACTTGAAGGAGATCTCTTTACAAGCACAAGATCTTTTCTAACATTTTATGTTAAAAAATGTGACCTAAGCTTTGTTCCTACCTGTGCAGATAGCACTTTGATTGATGAGTTTTTTGAAGATACAACTTTGAAAATCTACTTTTCAGATAATCGAATCAGCCATACTCATGATGAGACTCCTTTTTCATTCTCCATTGAAGAAATTGAAGTTCCAAGTGGTCTTCCCTTAGCGAAAGATGTGCATATCAAATTTCAAAACACGAACCAGTAAGATATTGGTGGCGTTTATAATGAACTCCTAGCTGAATCAAATCATTTCACTTTCAATCAATACACCTCGCATGTAAAAAACGTGTTAATAATTTTAAAAATAACTATTTTTATTCAAAAAAATTAGAAATTCCTTCTTTTTGTGTATAAAAGTTTCATTTTTTTTCCTAGGTTTTACCTTACAGAAGCGGAGGAGGACTCTATTAAGTTATTATTGAGAATTCTAAATCAATGGAATCTTAAATAGTTAGAAACTTTTAACCATGGAGCGTATTTTTTGCTCAGCTCGGAGGATTTTACTAGGTAATAATTGGATTAGGCTGCCTTATTTGCTACCCTTTATCTTAAATTGATCTAGATTTGTAACTAATAAATGCTCTATTTAATATTGATCCTACTCCTGAAAATATCAATTCTTCCCCTCTTTCTGCGGCCCTCAAACTTTCTCAAAAAAAATACAGTATTGACGACAAATCAGCTACTTAAACGTAATAATAAGTCAACGAAGGACTGACTTAATAGAAAGACCCAGTTGGATCGGAAATGTCTCATCTTTAACTTGATAATGAAAGTGGTTCTAAAGTATTTAGTCGAAGTCCTAACTAAGAACTTACATTGCAGCCTCCTCACTTATTTGAGCAGCCACTTGTATCAAGTCATTCACAATTACAAAAACCTTCTCCTCTAGAAGACTTTCCTTCCAAAAAGTTTTCCCTTTCTCCACCAAGAAAAACTTCATTTTCAGGAGCAATCGCTTCTAGCCCAATGTTCAAAGGTCTTCACTTAGTAAGCAAACGAACACACAGCATTAACACAGGAGCTAATCAAAACGGAGGAACTTCAGGAGCTACTGGAGAACAGATCATAAACAAAATTTAGAAAGTCAAAGATAATTTAGAATAAACTAAAATGTTTAGAAAGTTTTTTAACGTTAATTCAATGGAATTCACTTTACTGAGATACATTACTTTGAATCTATTTTGCTGCAAAAGACAAAAACAAATACACAAAAGATAGCTAGATAAAAGTGTATCTCAACTTTACAGTCATCTTGATGTCTACAATATTCTTCAAAAACTCATCGAAATTGATAAAATTAAGATGCTCTTCCTCAACGACAATCAACGAAAACTGTTCGAATACCTTCCTTAACCTAAAATATTCTCATCATAAGAAGAAGAGGATAAATCTTCATCTGATAGAGTGGATATTCTCTTCTCAAGGAACAAATCTGTTATTGATAAAGCAGAAGATGCTTGGGAAGCACTAAAGCAAATGCGTAGCTAAAATCACACTTAAACAAAAGTTGACAAAAAACTCTTAGAAATGATAGATCCTACTTTCCTTGATTTATTTTAAGAAACTGAAATCATTCCTGACACGATTGAGTAGTTAAATACCCGCAAATAGAGCTCACCTACTCCAATTAAATCTTAAGAACCTGAAAGAGATTTATTCGGAAATATTCAATAGGCAAATAAAGTACACCTAAATGATCGACATAAACATGCTAAAACGTACGTTACAGGTAAATAAAGTGATTGTATCTTATCGGATGAGCAAGATGCATCTAAAGATGCTCTTGAAGATTTTTTTGTAAATCAGTCATCGCAGAAAAAAATATTCGATGCCTTAGTGCCTGATTCGAAGCTTTAAATTTAAAGTTTAAGACCTATTCAACCTTCTTTGTTGTCAGAAGTCACAGAATCTCTACCTGATGACCCTTCATAAAATGAAATGATTGGAGAACATATTAACCCAACAACAATATAGTTTGCTATGCATGCAGATAAAGTACTTTCTAAAATCAAGAGAAGCTATCAGTCATCGGTTTTTAATGATTAACCATCTAATCAAGAAGATTCTATAGCAAAATTAAATATTACAAGAGATTTAAATTGAATACTTCTTCTTTGAACTTTTGGTATTTTGCAAAAGTAGTTGATTATTAGGTAGAAATACTTTCTATGTTGATAATTAGGTCTCTTTTAAGTGTAAATTATGCTAAAAATGGGCTTTATTTTCAGATAATAAATATATTTTTGTAAAATAAGAAGATGCAAACATTTTTATTTATGACAAACATGAAAAATAACTCATTTTGCAGTGATGAAACGAATTATTCATAGCTTCAAGAATTAGATTTTATTTCTTTAAGCTGATCCGTAGATCGCCTTGATTTAGAATCTAAAGAAAGCATATTCATAGTTGCAAATGAGTTAAGTTTTCCTATATTTTTTAGTTATTATTATTTATTCGCAATTTAAGATGACGAAGATACCTTTTTGAGAATTTTTTTATCTACCTTTTATTCAACCAAAAAGCTATTAGGTGATTTAGTTGTTTACATTGAACTATTTTTCGGAGAACCTATGCGAGGCTGTGAGTTTGAATATGAACAAAAAATAGGAAGAACAGGGATTATTTACTTTTTAAATATGTTTTTAAATCCTGATTCTGGTTATTTTTCTGTTACATTTGCAACTGGAACATTAACTTTTTCTACAGAATTATTCTTAAATTCATTTGATGTTGAAATATTTAAAGAATGATTTTTTGCTGAGACTAATTTGAGGTTTTAATTAATTGATGAAGGCATCATTTATTTAATAAGCCCAGAGCTTTTGTATTTTTTTATTTCTTCTTGATTTTAGCTCAATACTGATTAGCTATGTAAAAAAGTAGATCCAAGAAGAAATTATTATTTTTTATTTGTATTTTAAGCTGATTTTGGAGAAGATACTCCTGAAGAATCAAGTGATTTTCGAAGTGTATTCGTTTTAGAAGAAGCAAATGTTAAAGAATCGATCATATTTTAGCTTACAGAAGACTTTTTTTGAGATTCAAATTTGAAATTTATTGGAGAAGGAACATGTGGATTATGAACTGGTTGTGGTTGATATTAATATGAATAATCAGTAATCGCAGTACGTTTTGGAGAAGGAGTTTACTAAGTTAATAATTTATCTTTTTTGATATTTTTAATTAGTTTTGAGTAGATGTTTTCTCCTGCACTACTGTGTCGTTTGAAATGGATGCCAATAATGTCATCGATTTAAGAATATTTTTATGTTATTACTGACTTCTAATTAGTTTATTCTGTGTTTGAATTCTTTCTCTTTGGAGAATTATAACTTGTTACTAGAGAACTTTGTGCCTTTGAAGATAAAGTTTTATTGCTTGTTCTAGCATTGGTAGATGGTTCTTTTCCAAGAAGTAAATTCATTCGTTTCATTTATTTTGAAGGCGTTTGATTTCCATATGTGTTTTTTGATTCTTTACTAGCAGATCTCTCTTGGTTTCCTAATTTTATTTGGTCTTGAGATTTTTCTCTACTTTAGTTCTGAAATTAACTTTTTCTGAGTAAAATAAAGAGATTTAATAAGTTTTAAAATAATATAAAAAAAGGTTACTTCAGATTATTCTCTGGTTTAACTGAAGCCTAAATGAGCTAGTTTATGTTCGATATGTGGTCTAGTATTATAAAAATAGCAAATTATTTAGAAATATTAATTGAATTAAAAATTTTGTTTACAATTTATGGATGTTTCTTATTCATTTTATTCGAGCAACGAATATTTCCCTTTTGAAAGCGTTGTCTAGCTATTACGGTCAGAACTGCAAGACACTAAGCTAATTGACTTTTCACTTGAAGGATTTTCTTTATTTTGAGATTGAATATGCTTATCTTACTTATTATTATTTTAATAATTTGGACTATTATCTTCTAAATTTTAGTCTAAAGAATTGTATTTAGCAGATTAAATCATTCTATCTTAATAACATTAATGAGAGTATGAAGATATGATCGTTTATGAACCACCAGTCTATTTAGAAGAAGCAGCTTGCTAAATCAAGAAAGGAGTTTAAGAATCAACTATGCAGTTTTACAATTCTAATATGCTCATGTTATTCTCTGCAAACTGCTGTTATGATTATCCAGATTGTGTATTGAAATATATGCTTGTAGTTGAATTAAAACCATCTTAATTGTGATGTTAGTCGATGCTTTCTTGCCTTTAAAAATCAGATGTACTCGAAGCTGTAGCCAATGTTGGTATAGGCGAATTTTTTTACAATAAAATATTGCCTTTTTCAATGACTTTTTAGATTTCTTAGCTAATTTTTGGTGAATTCAAAAGAGTCCCTCTAGGAAGACCTGATTAAGGAGAATAAGTAGTAACATTTTTCGGGAGCTCTAATGTTTCATTCTGAATGCATAATTGTTTCTTGTTATTTCCAATTTTTCTTTCTGAGGCAGCTGGAATAATTTCAGTAGGTAATTTTATAGACTAAGCAGAGTGAATTTTAATAGGGATTTACTTGGAGCGACCGAATTATGGTGTAAAACATTTTTTATGAAGAGCTGCCGCTGCTGCTGTTGGACTTGAGTAGTTGGTTGTATTTTTAGATGCTAAACTAGTTTTTGTAAACTAAATCTGCTGGATAGATTGAGAGTGATCTACTTAGTTCACCTAATCTATGTTCACTGTTTAAAAATTAGGTAGACTTTGTCTCTTTAAAAGATTCTCAGCTTTATTATTTTTAGCTACTCCTTAGTGCAAGAGCTTTTCTATGAGATTTTTGAAATTAACTTCTCGAGATTTTGAGCTATCTTCACAAAATCTACTTTTTTTAAGCTGCTTTTGAGGAACACTGGAATCTAAGTAATTTTGACTATCAGAGCTAGAAGAAGAGGAATTAAGCTTTTTCTAGTCATTGGTAAGCTTATTTTCAAGTTCCCCTAAAGAAGATTAGCTTGACATCTTAGTTTCATTGGAGGAAATTGGTGTTTAATAATCTAATTATCGTTTTTTCATTTTTTTAACAATATTTGCCTAACAATTTTTATCCATTATTCTTTCATTTTTACCATTAGTTGGAGTGACATTGATCTCCTTGTTATTCGAGGCAGCATCAGTTATTAATTTCGGATGAGAATATCCATTTTTAGCAATTTAATTGGTTTCCTTTTTTACATATTTTTGATTAGCAGTATCGTTTTATTCAAATTTATGTAAATTCTGTTTCTCATTCTCTTCATAGTTATTAAATCCTTTAATTTTATTTAAATCACTGATAGCTAATTCATTTTCTTTAACTTAATTGACTGAACACTGAGGATAGTTCTAGTTCTATTGAATAACATTTTTTGAAGGAAGATTGTGAATCGCATATTCATTTAAACTTATCTAATTTCTTTCAATCTTAAGTTTCAATAGATAATATGTTGCACTCACAGAATTGATTATGTTTCTTGTAATACTCTCAATTATTACCTTTTTGTCAATTCCTTACTCCACCATAATCTACACTATCAGAGGATCTACTGGTATTGGTTCCAACCCAATTTTTATTCCTTAACGCACCATCGCCCCATTCATGTAATTCAAGTAAAACGGAGAGTTTTTAATATCTTGAATAGACATTCTTTGTCTTGGATCTTTAAGTAGAAGTCCTTTGATCACATAAGCTACTTCAGGTGAGATATCTTTTGGAATTATGTATTCACAGCTCATTATCTTCTAAAAAAGAACTGCTTGATTGTCATCATCAAAAGGAAGAAATCCACAGACCATAGCAAACAGGATAATTCCAACACTCCAGAGATCTACATATTTTCCAATGTAAGGTTAGGAGGAAATTGTCTCTGGGGAAGCATAACAAGGAGAGCCACAGCATGTAAACAGCTATTACTCACTTCCTCCAGTATTTTTCTTGCTCAAACCGAAATCTACTAATTTTAATTCATAATTTCTATCGAATAATAGATTTTCTGGTTTTAAGTCTCTATGACTAATATCCATTTCATGGAGATACTCTAAGGCATTTAAGATTTGAGCAAGCACTAAACATGCTTCTTGATTTGTTAGTCTAAGAACACATTTTTAAAATCAAATTAAACAATAAATTCATAATCAAAATCATAATTTAAAAATAATACAGAAAAATAATAATAAATCAACATTTGTTGTTAAAATATCATAATAAAGCAACAACGGAGATCAAAATTTATTAAATAAATCCACAATGATTAAGTAGTAAATCCTGTGGTTTAGAAGCGAAAAGAAAGGAATAGAGAGAGAAAAAAAATTATAAAAAGGTACTGTTTTTCTTAAAGATCAAAATTAGTCAATATCCAGATTGAAGAAGAGAAACTTGATAAACCCGGTTCATTTAGAAAAGACCCACTTCGCAAGAAAGTATCCAGTAAAAGGAAATGAAAATAACTTTGAAAGAAATAAATGTATTTTACCTTCGTTTGCTTACAATAAAATCGAAAAGTTCTCCATTAGAGGCATATTCCATGACTAAGTAAAGACAGTCATCCGTCTCAATAATCTAGTTAAATTATATCATTAATTCGGAGTGTTTTTAGTCAAAGAAATTATAATTATTTTCTTCATTTAGCTTAGCTAAAATCATCAATAATGTGATATTTTTTCTATATTTTACTTAATATAATTGTGAAATATTTGGATGAAGCACGCTTTTTAAAATAGAAATTTCGCTCTCCACTGATTCTAAATCTGAAGAATTTAACATCATTCGTTTTTCTAGCATCTTTACTGCTACCTTTATTGCAAGCAATCATTTTAAAATGTAAGTTAATGGTAAGCTCTGCAAAAAATAAAAGAGCGTTGATTATTAGCTCTCATTTCATATTTTTCAAGTTAAACATTACCTGTTCTTTAGTCGGAATATGTGTCGCTAGTTTTACCTTTCCAAATGTTCCTTTTCCGATTGTCTCTCCTGCAAATCATTGTACATTTACGTCAATAAAAAGTTTGAAAGAAAAAAATGTGATCTTCTTTTTTGGAAGAAACTAACCCACAGATAATATGTATTGTTCTTACCTAAAAGGTAGTCTCCTATTATTCTAGTGTCTATCTCAGCAACATCAAGGTTTTCACAACGGTTTTCTAAGCGAACACCTTACGGCAACTCTTCTTTAAGCATCGCTAGAGGTGTTGATCAAGAGATTAATACTTTTCTATTTTTTACTAGGGTAATATTGTTGATTAGGGAAATAATGATTCGAAATGTATCTATTAAGATGAACACACAAAGAATTAAATTCAACTCTAGAAAAGCTAAGCGATCTCCCTTTTAGTTATTTTAACTGGCCCAACTTTTTCTGTCCACAACTTTTTAAAGATAACTGAAGAAACTGCACAGTGAAAAATTATACTGGTTTTGTCAATTCTTCGCTTGAATATTTACTCTAGGAGTATTTGCAAGTATTACTGGGTTATTTAGGTTCTAATATATTAAACTGCCCTTATTCGTTGACAAAGCTAAATAAAAGAGACCTAAATTAATTTAATGATTTCTCAAAAAAATACTAAACTCTTGTTTTCAATATTTTCTTTAAGGTTTTTGATTATTTTTTGTGAAATTCTCTAAGGCTAACTGCTTTTACTTCTTCATTTTATTAGATGTAGCGGAGGTCAATAAATTAAATGACTTTTATCTGTAACTCGCTCAATAAAATAGAAAAATCCATTTCTTCTAATAAGGAATCCTTTTTTCTTCTTTGTTCTTTCTATTTTTCGAAGGAAAATGCTATTATTTTTATTATTATTAAAATACACCGATAAATTTAATAAAAATTGAAATTATAATGATGAGAGCATGAAAATGTATTAAATTTCAGTTATTATTTTAAAAATAATAATTTATTTTCATTTCATTGAGAAAAGGGTTCTAATTGAGGGAAGATCAGTTTACACATTTATATATTTTACACAATAATAGATTGAAAAAAAAATAAGAAAATAATATGATAAATATAATATTAGATTAAAAATATTACAAATGGAAAGAGAAGAGAATACCCTAGCTATAATTTGAAACATTTTGACAATTTTAAAATTTATGTAAACAAAAGTTAAAGATTTTTTTTATCTTTGGGATCTAAAAACTACCCTTCATTTTTATAAAAAAAATTTATTTTTTAATTGAAACTTATAAGAAAGGCTGCCAATACGATAATTAAAATGAATAATTTTTAAGTTTGTTCCAAATATGAAGTTGAAAATATAAGCAAAAACCTATCTTCTTGAAAACTATTTGAAGGAAACCTTTAATACAAACAAAAATGAAAGGTAATTTGTTTTGGATTTCTTTTAGCTTCTGACTTATCTGATATTCATTTAGATTAATTAAGATTATTGAACTGTCAATTTTTTAATTAAAATAATTCATTTTTTATGACTAAGGTTTAGTAGCATGAGATTGTAGTGTGTGCTTAAAGATATTTTCCTTAAAAACAAAGGTGGAAAAAAACAATTTAATTAAAAAAATATAGGAAATTGAAAAAGGTAGTCACAAGGGCAATGCACTTCGAAGAGAATAAGAAGAACAACAACCAGAATCGCTCTTTTGCTTAAATGGACAATGTGTCAAGCAAAATCAGACTTGCTGGGAAGCAGACTTGGTGCCAATAACCTTATCCATCCACACTTGTAATTCTCCTTATTATGATTACTATGCTATCTCATAACAAATCATACTTATTTGGCATTCATAGGGTGCTAAAAACAATGGAGGATAGCAGTAAAATAATGCTCTTTCTTCTTAAGAAATTAGCCTTCTTTTAGCAAATTCTATGGAAAAAAATAATTCTTAAACTTCTCTTCATCCTCCCATAAATGGATTATCAGCATAATAGATGTTTAGACCAATAGTATCCTAGCCAATAATGGTCTTATAAGAATAACCTATCAACATCAAGTAACTAACGAATTAGCCTACATCAAATAAAAGTACTTCTTCTCTTCTCGCAAAGACAATGAATGTAAATCAGCAGAAGTTATCTTCTGATTTGACTTGGTAGAATTAAAGCAATAACATACTACAATAGTCAACTTCTTAAAGTAGTTTTTAGAATGTCAAACAAAAGGATAATAAAAATATCTACTATGAAGAACAAAACCCTCAAAAAAACCATAATATCTAACAAAAATCAACTAATAACAACATGAATTCGAAATAAGATCCACTTCAGTTCAGTGGGAATATTATTACAAAACATCAGCGACATCGTTCAGAAGCTGTAATCCCTAAATACATCCCTCTCATCGGTCCTGGAACAATACAAAATTTCTAAAACAAAGAGCATCCTGCCAATAAAGAAAACTAGGTTTGCTACGTTCATTAGGAACAATAAGGATAACGCGATCTAATTTTGAATGCTGATGCGGAAATCAAGGATAGATAGAATCATTCTAGAAAAAACTCGCTGAATTTGTTGTCATAAAGATAAACAAACACAGTAGATATTGATCAATAGTTCCTAGAAGCAGATCTTTTAAAATTCCAAAGTAATTAATGTTTATTAAAATTGTTTAGACACTCGCAGACCAAAGTTTGAAATTTAACTTTGAGTTGTGTTTCCTTAATAATTTCTTCAAAAAAAGAAATTTAACCACAGATTTCAAAATTTAACTGCAAATTCAAAATTAATTTGCATCCCCCTCGCCCCAACACATTCGCTTTTTTTTTGATGATAAAAGTGAATAGCTGGTTATTTAATGATTTTTTTTTTTGAGAAGATTTTTGTTATTAAATAAAATTACATTAATAGGTTAATTTAGTATTATTTTTTCAATCTTTTTTTTGTTGAAGCTTACGATCAGAGAAGAGAAAAAAGAGAAAACTTGCATTCAATGGTATGCACATATTCTTTTTAATTATTGATCTTTTAATAATATTTGTGTTTGTAAGGGTTTAAGTCATCTATTGTAGGATATTCCTTTGAAACTTGTTAAAGATCCTATCTCATAGGAAATTAAAAAAGTTGAAAACAAAATTTAAATGCCTTGGGATAAACCAAATCTTTATCTCCAGCAAGAACTAAGCTTCAAATCAAGTCACCCTTAAATAAAGACAGTTTCTTCTGATAATTTATCTGCAGATTCCTCCAATCACATTTTTGATTAGTCTGCCTAGTATTTTAGACAGAATATCCCTCCTTCAGTATCATCTTCAAATCTTCAAATTCCATAAAATAACTAATTTCTTTAATTACCTCGTTCTACATCTTTTAATGCTATTTATAATCATAATCCATCTGGATAATCTGGAATTTAAGGATAAATTCATACTTAGAGTTAACGATAATACCTGAAATAGCATGAAAAATAATAATAATAATAATAGTCATAAGCGAATATTAGTTTACCAGTTCAAAATATATCTTCTAAGTCTCTAAAAAATCAAAATGAAGGATGCTATTAGTATCAAGGAGAAGATTTCTAAGAATTAAATCAAATTTAGCTATAGTTTATGGAACACATCTCTAGCTCAAACAATAATTATGGAAACTATGGTGTTGCTCAAAAAAAAAATAATGCTTAAATTATCCCCTAAGGGTTGGCTTCTCATTAATTAGATAACATTGATAACAGTTGGAGAAGTTATTTAAAATAGCCAGCATATCCCCTATCTGCTAATAACACAATTCCCAGCAATTCAAGCTCTTAAAATAATTCTCAAATTTTAGGATAAAATAGTAATAGTAAAAGTCCCAACCAATCTAGCACTTAAAAAGTATTTTTTGGTAGTTAATAATAACTCAACATAGGTTAGAAATAAAATCTTAATTCTAGCAATAACGAACTCCCCAACACTGATACGTTTCCTTATTCAAATTATTATTCTACTTCAGCAAATGCAAAAATAAATGGAAATAATAATAATAATAATAATAATAATAATAATAATAATAATAATAATAATAATAATAATATTCAAAATAAAACTTTAGCAAGGGATTCAGTAAATCCTACTAATTCTAGCAAGTCTCCTAATTTACTAGGAAAGGAAGAATTCAAAAACATCTAAAATGCTAAAAATCTAACTGAAAATAATTAAACCTTTAATCATACTCTGCAAAGCAATTTGACTTTTGCTGAGTAGCTCAAAATTGAGAAAACAAAGAAAATATCTCAAGAGAGAAGCAATTAATGCTAATTCTAATAACCTTTGTAGCATTAGCTAGCTAGATCAAAGCAATTACCTCAAAGCTGTAACAATAGCACAAGTAATAATGGAAGTGATTCATAATAATACACTCCATTCAGTGGTACTAAAACTGCAACTCAGCTCTCTAAGGATTTGGTTTCTCTTGGGAAAAGTGAAAATTCTTCCAAAAAACTTAGTGGATTTTAACCAAAAGAGTCTGCAAATCATATGATCCCTTTGCCTAATACTTATGGAATTTTTGAAGACATATCCCAGTACGAGAATATTTCTCCTTTAGCATGTTTAGATGCAGATTCTAAGTATTTTACTATTTAATATGGCAAAGATACTAAATCTCCTTTTGATTATTAGTAAACATCATTTTAATAAATGAAACTACTTTAGCAAGGAACCTTTTCAAATTTTCCTGAAATTAAATCAGCTTATGATCATCATTCGAGCACCTCTAAAACATTATCTGCTAGACCTGGTAAATCAGGCACAAAAGCTTTTCATTTGAATTAAGATGAAGATTTATAAAGCAATTAATTTACTCATATAGAATTATAAAGGAGAAAAACTGCTGATATTGTCAATCTGAAGATTTAAAATAAAACGGAAATTCCAATAAATAAAGTGATATTAGATACTAATAACTTGGAATATGTTAGTAACATTAGCACAACTAATAAAATAAATAAGGATAATAATAAAAATATGAGTAATAACAACCAATAAGTACCACTAAATACTTAAATAAAAGTGTAAAATTAATAGAATTTACCAAAATGGTATTTGTATGATTCATAAGGTGATTTTGAGACTAAAACTGAAACAAAAGCTACTGAAATACCTTCTTAAAATAATAATTTCCAAGAACAAAATCTTTTAGAATCGCTTTCCTTATTAAAACAAGAGTAACTAATCGAGTCAATTCAGATTGGATCAGTGAACTCTGAGTCATCTAATCTCACTTAGATTTCAACATAACGTGATGAATTATCATAAAAGTATGAAAAATTACTCAAGAATGAGCTTATTGAAGGAGTTCCTGTTAATAACTATTTTTAGAAACCAACTAAACTTCACAATAACGAAAAAATATCTGAGATTAGTATTCCATTGGAATCCTTAATAAGACACTCTGCATTCATTGCTGAATTTGAGGAAATATCTAAAAATTCTAGATACAACAAAAGCAGTGTTAAACCTTCAACAAATTCACCAAATGATAATAATTCTGATAGTATTGATACCAAAAAATAACCTGCTTTCCCTGAAGGCATAGTATGCTCTTCAATTGAATCTATTCCTCTTTATGATAATCAAAACGCAGAAAAAAGAAAATCCATCAGTAGCATGGCATAAGGAACAGATAAAGGTTAGTTTGAGAAAAATGTCTAAAATTAAAAATAAAGTGAGGAAGACTAATAAAACAGTGAAGATGAAGATAGTTTTGTAGATTTCGCTGAACTTGTATGTGAAGAAGGAGATATTGCTGAAGAGCTAAGGGATTCTGAGAGCATTGGAATGCAAGCATCGATAATAGAAGGATAAATTGAACCTCGTTAAGGTTTCTACAATATGGAACCGCATTCAAGTATACTGTCTTCCAATAAGACTTTAGAGTAATAAAATTAAAATTATTAATTGTTTTATTCATATGATTATGCTGCTTGTTTATTAGGAATTTGATAAACGGAATTAGTCTTGGAAACTCAAGTTTAAGCTCAGGAGGAAGCTACAATTTATATGAATTACAATAAGAAACAAAATAGCAAAAGGAGAGTAGAATTAGAAGAGAGTTAAAAGAGTTTGCAGCTATGGAAAGTGGATATCCGATATTTGGAAGTGACAATCTGGAGTATTTAGTGATGAGAGATACAGATTATGCTGCTGATCCTAACTATTTAACTCCAGATAAGCAAGCCAATATCACAGTGAATATGAGAGCTATTTTAGTTGATTGGATGATGGAAGTATCCGAAGAATTTGGATTAAAAAGAGAAACTTATCACATAGCGATTAATCTAGTGGATAGATATCTTTCGAATTCACTTCATATTAAGAAAAGAGATCTTTAACTCTTAGGAGTGACTTCGCTGTATATATCTTCCAAGCTTGAAGTAATATTCTTACACTTTAATGAGTTATTTTAAAAAATTTCGATTCAAAAGGGTTTATTTTATTTTGGATATTCACACTCTTTTGATTCTTCACAATTTAGGAAATATTCCCACCGAAGATTGGTGATTTCGTTTGTTCAACTAACAACGGCTACAAACCTGAAGAAATCAATCAATTTGAATTGAAGATCCTTTAAGCATTGAAATTTATGATAAATCCTCCTACTTTGAGCATGTGGAGCAATTGGTTTATGTCACAATGGGATATTTTCATGGCAACATCTCCGAAAGTTCCAGAATCTCTGCTTTCTTAATAGTCCAATGTTCAGTTCAAGTAACCAGATGAGCGTTCTTATCTGTTATTTCGAGAATTTATGCAAGCGGTTGATGTAAGTGTACTCGATATAACTTCTCTTCAGTGCGATCCAAGATAAATGTTAGCGAGTATTATGTACATTGTATTAGGCAAAGGATTTGGTTTATTTGATTCAACAACTGTAGCGGATTAGTTTACTCAAGGAAATCTATTTTTCTTTAGAAATGATGAATTCAATGATCTCTTTGATGATTTTGCTAAGCTTAGTTTTGGATTTCCTCTAAGCAATATTTTGCAGACCATTCAATATGTGGCTCTTTTCTTTGAAGTGCCTCTGAACTAAGAATTACCTTGTTCTGTTAAAAATGACAAAGAAAATGCCTTTAAGGTATTTTTTTTTACAATTTTAATTGTTTCTGTATTTAATTACCTTATAATCAAACACTAGGGGTATTATGAAGATTTCTTGGCGTTTTAGACACACAATAAAGAATAATTAGTAATTATTCAAGGAAAACTTTGAGAAATCTTTTATTAACTTTTCAATTACAACTTTCAACTTCACATTCTTTAATCTAGCATGCATCTAAAAACAAGAGATTCATTTCACTTTTCTTCAACAAAGCTAAGCAGGCTGATCTTCTAACCTGAAAAAACAGACATCTAGATTCTTCTTTATTTCAAACATATGAGGAAAACACAATTTTCTCTCATTTTGGTCTTTATCTAGACACTGAAATTATTTTTATAAATTAGTTGACGCAATAATTGTTTGTTTAGTTACAAATATTTGTTTATTGAAACACAACATTTCCATTGAAAAAGCCATTCTAACAATCAGCTAAGGGCGTAGAACTTATTGGGGTAATAACAATTTGATGCATGTTTGATAGTGATCTCCCTATCTACCATTTTAGTTCTGTTATCAGTATGTAAAAGAATGGTGTTTTACATCCCCACAAATTCGAATTGCTTTTTTTAATAATAATTCCTACTTGCCTCTACTACCTGCTTTACCATGAAAAATGATTTAATTAAGTTACTTGTGCTTTTTTTAGAATTTTTTTATTAATTCATTTCTTTATGTTTGACATTTTTGTTCGTCTCTTTAATGCAAAAGTAAAATAATAAAGTGTTTAAGTTGTGAGTATTTAATATAAAAAAATGGTTATTTTGTAAAAGTGACTAATCTGATCAATTCTTATCTTTTTGGAATAGATTATCTTGATAGCCTCCTATAAATTTAACAATATTGTTGAGTTCAAATTAATTACAGCTTCATTCATTTTTTGTCTATTATTAAAGTAAATATTAAAAAATTATGAAATAGAGAGAGACCAGAGGGGATAATAAATACAACAACGAGCTTGTGAAGAGATTATAACTTAATTTAACTCAAAAACAATACAAACATTCTCAAATAATCCAAAAACTATTTCAGATTATTATCTCCCATTCAATTTAAATTTAACATCAACTAATGGACAACTTCATCCGATTTAATAAACACAATCAGAAAAAAACCAAGAGAATCATCTCTGATAATTCTCGTGATAATTCTTCAGGCTCAGAAGACGAGAGAAAACTAAAGGCTAAGTTTGCAGTGCTTATTGATGGTTCTTTCGTTGAAGGAACAGAGAAATTTGCTGGTTTTGATGTTTCGAAGCCTCATCTTAGTTAATTCTTCGCTGATAATAGTGATTTCGATGGACCATCGAGCAATGTCTTAGTTGCACCAGTTTTCTTCTTTTGAACATATCCTAATAAAAAACTCCTCACAGCTGTGACAAGTTCAGTTTATTTAATCTTTTTTCAATGATTTATATTAATAACTGTCTATATCAATATATTTTATACTTTGTATCACTTCTTACTATTGTACATAATCTTAATTAACTTCCTTCATTCATTGACATCTTTAATAATTTACAAGATTCTTTATTGATTTCTAATTCATACTTCTATTTTCCCTCCTTATATATATTTGGTTATATTTTTTTATAATCT
>Ga0302271_10000162_pt1 | contig 59844 bp, 36 predicted proteins | sample III_Bog_N1_1_FD_198767 | JGI IMG/M metagenome (GOLD analysis project Ga0302271, IMG submission 198767) | Peat permafrost microbial communities from Stordalen Mire near Abisko, Sweden - III_Bog_N1_1 | ecosystem: Environmental > Terrestrial > Soil > Wetlands > Peat | place: Sweden: Abisko...
AAATATTAGACAATGAAAGATAGCTATTGAAGATACATGGCAGCAGTAGTAGTATAAATAGTAGTTAACTCCTCATAGGAGGTATAAGCCAAGGTTGTGCACTAGCATTATACAGTGGATTAAGTTATGAGCACAAACTTGCAGGGATAATAGCTCTCAGTGGATATTTCATTGATACTTGTAAAATCAGCAAAGAAAACTCCGAAATTCCAATTTACATGAGTCATGGTACTGATGATGATATTGTGAAGTTAGATTACATGGAATAGACTATTTAGTTCTTGAAATACATTAATCCAAACTTTAGTATTGAATATGAGCAAGGGCTTAAGCATAGTATCAGTGAACAGCAAATGAAAAAAGTACATAAATGGTATTTAAATCTCAAAGAACGATACGATGATACCGATTGAAAAAAGAGTACACTTTTTTAATAAATAGAAAATATGATAAACTTAAAACTCTAGTAATTCTATCATTTCGTCTTGTTTCTTAACTTTACTTAGCTGACATATTCATTCTTTTTTGTTGTTTGATATTTAGGATATTATTCAATACTAATAAAATAAGCTGTTTTAATTCAATATCAGGAATTTTAATTTATTTCTTTAAAAAACGGATTAAGATATTTTTTGTTAAGATCTGAAGAAAAAAGAAAAAAAATACAAGCAAGCTGCTTAGCTTAATCATGGAGAAATAAACAAACGGAGATAGCGCTTCTATCCATGAAAGCAATGATGAAGAAGAAGCAAGTCTCATTGATAAATCAAAATCAGATGGATTAACTAACGAAAAAGATGAGAAATCTTAGTCATCGTAGAGATACAAGCAGCAGAATGCATAGTTAGGCATCAGAGAACAAAAGAAATAAAATCTATGGAATTGGAGAGCTTGCTTGGAACTCATGAATGTCACAGAAAAATGCATGATATTCACAGTCGTCATTGGATTAGTATTAGTGTTGTTTGGGATGTGTTAATTTCTTATTAGCACCTTCGATGAGCAGACTACATCAAAATAGAGTGAATTATTAGATCCCAGAGTGAATCGACCAGCAAATATCGATAACACACATAAGTTTAAGCTGCTCACATTAGAGAACCAACTGCAGGTACTGCTGATTAGCACAGAATACACTTAGTTTTCTGCAGTTTCTCTGGATGTATTCGCTGGATCATGGTAAGAACCGTAACATCTCTCTGGATTAGCCAGGCTTCTATAACATCTGATGCTTTCTTAGAATTAATATGCTCTAGGATAATTTCTCGATTTACATGGAGGACATGCATCCGCGTAAGGACAAATATGAAGATTACATTGTGTTGGTTGAGAATTATGACATCTAACAACTAAAAATGATGCTTTTTTTGTTATTGAATCTAGATTTACATCTTAAGATCACACGAATTTTTAGTATTCCCTGCAATCTGGATTAAGGGAGAGTCTGGAGATATTCGCTGAGATGTTTTCTTACCCATAATTTGAGTAAATAACACAAAACAAAATAATTATTTCCTAATCTAAAGAAATCAATTCATTTTTTGTTGATTTATCTCCAAAGCAATGGAAGTGCTGGTAGAGAGAGTAATGTTGTTGACAGTGAATTCAAGGTGAATCTGCATTCTGATCAAAATATTTTATCACATTTATTGTCTTTGCTGAGTGATGTTGGTCATCCGTTTAGTCGCTTTACAGCTGGAAATAATCAGTCCTTGCGAGATAATCATCTTGTTGATGTTCAAGCTGAAATCGAAAAGTTCAGAAAATCCTATTATAGCTCAAATTCAATGAAATTAGTTGTGCTCACAAATGAATTCCTCGAAGATATTGAAAAGTACATTCTTCCTTTTTAGAATATCCCTAATATCTAAGCAGATAAACCAAATGCAGACTCATGGGGAAAGCCAATCACAAAAGCAAAAAAGATTCTCAAAGTTAAATTACCTGATCAGAGACAAACAGCAAAGGAAATCAATTTCACGGGCAAAGAAGAAGAAGAAGAAGAAAAGAATACAAATAATGAAATCATTGAAAACGATGTAGTTGAGGAATTCGAAGAAAAGATAACCTTGCCAGCTGATGGAGAGTTAGGATAGATAAATCTAGTGTTCTAACTGAATTTAGATTCAAGTTAATACAAAAAAAGAGGGCTTCAATTTCTGTCATATTTGATTAGTTCAACTTCTGAGGGGAGTTTAAAAGATTATCTCTAACATTCAACAGAGTTTCAAATTAAAGACATCGATACGGAAATAGCATTAGATTCTGGAAGTTATTTACTGTGCAATATTAAAATATCGATTTTAGAGTCATAAATACATGCATATTCCAATGTCACTAACATTATCATGAACTTCTTCTAGTTTCTCTAGCTAGATTCATAATCTAAGTAGCTCGAAATGCTGTATAAAGAAAGAGCGACGATTGCTAATCTGACTTTTACATACCACACCAATCTCTTCGAAAAAGAAGTAAAATGTTATAAGATGCATTTTGAAAAATTGGTTATTCCATAAGAAACAAATGCATTTATTCAAGATTTTGCATAATTTGGCTATTTGTAACAGGATAGTGTGTCTCAAGCAGCATGGAATCTCAATGAATATGACTACAAAGAAGTATTTGCGATAGACAAGACGTGGAATAGTGAATTTGATGCAATTTACTTCAAGGGAATTCTGAAACAAATGCAGGATTCAGATAATCTTGTTATTGTATTGTGTGCTAAAGAATTTGATAAAGAAAATAAGGATACATCAGCTATGAAAGACATAAACGAGGAAAACGAAGAAAAGAGTACAAAATAAACTACTTCTGAAGCAACAGAAACGTCGATGGAAGAAATTACTGAACCTTCTGAAGAGGAAATCCAAGAAAAATGGCTAAGAGGCAATACGTTTGAGAGAAATGTGCCTTTGTATGATTTGTAATTTAGTGAACGAGAGCTAACATAGCTCGAAAGTGATAGAATAGCAGGTATAAATGAAAATGTCACAAGTTTATTTGAACTTGAAAAACCAAACAAATACATTCCCAAACAACCTATCGAACTCGTAGATATCTGTCAGGAAATGGAAATCGATTAAGAAGAGATAGTTAATTGGATTCCAGATTACAAATAAGAATTTAGTAAATAATTTGAGTTTGATGAAGAATTTTAAGAACAACAGTTGAGAGTTGACAAGATACTAGAGAAGGAAAATAACGATTGTAGGGAGAGTAAAAAGAAAGAAAATGTCTTGCAATTCATTAAATAGCCTTAGATTATTTTTAAAAAAGAAAGAATTGAAGTATGGTATTAACTGTTCCTCAGTAATAATCAACCTCTTACATAAGCGATCTTTCGGATAAATTACAAGAATAGCAGTAATAAACGTAATCCCTTGAAAAATATGGTCATAAATGGGTTAATAGCGAAGATGTGGAGTATCAACCTTATGAAAGAATTCGATAACGCCCTAGAAGCTGGATATGGAATTGAATTACTCTGGGATGCTGATTATGTTGTTTTCAAAATTGAAGGATGGACAGAGCATTTCACAGAATTAGTTCTTGAGCTTTTTGGTGCATATTAGCACCTTGATTTTAATAACAATAGTCTAGTGCAGACTGCTAAGGAGTTGGTTATTCAGGATATTTAGAATTTATAAAATCTCTCGAATCTCCAATAAGCTAGAGAATATTACCTCTAGAATTGGTTGAAAGATCAATTTGTAGATGTTCTAGAGTATGAACGTTATGTGATAGAGTTATCTACAGAAGAAATTGCATAAGCCTATGAGGAAAATAAATAAACTTAGAGTTTATTTGCGTTAGTTGTAGGGAATGTCTAAGCAAAAAAAGTGTAAGAAATGTGTGGTGAACTTAGGGAAGTTTTCATTGACAGTTAGTAGGGAAAATAACTAAACTATAAGGGTGGAGATGCGAAAAATGTTTAAGAAATAAATAAAAAGAGCCTCTTTTCGTCGATGAACTACTTGAATAGCTCATAGGTTTTAGAGTAAAAGAATTAGGTTTTTCTTTTGTTTTTTTAATGGATTAACTAATCTAATGCTGATTGATTTCTTATTAGGATACGCTAGAACATATGGAATGGTGATCCTCACAGAAGTCTTGTACATTTCATGAAATTGCAGACTTCAAAAGAACGAATTGAAGGTTTGATTTTAGTTAAAGTAATTGAGAATGAGTTGAAAAATAAGGGATTTAGTTTTTGGATGAAAGCTGAAATCATCAATATTGAAGATGTCAAGGGAATAGTGTTTTCAATGAGCAGTCCTGAAATAGCAATTGAGGTGATGGAAGAATAACTTTACGAATTTTTGATTGAATTGCAAAGCAGCAAGGAATCTAAGTTGACAAGAAGTTTAGAAGAAATCAAAGAAGATGTTATGGATGAGTTACTAAGGAAACCAAAGAATTTGCTAGAAAGAGCAGATTAACTCTTTAATGTGATTTAATACAACAGAAAGAACTTTTAATGGAAATTAGAAGTGATTTAAGAACTGCAAAACATCAGATGGAGTTAGATGAAGAACTTTATTCACTCACTCCTCTCGCGAGACAGAATAACACTAACCATTCAAATGCCTAATTATTTTGATAAAAAAGAATCCATCAGCAAGTGAATATTGTCATGTGTGCTCTTTGAACATGTTTGCTATTGTAAGTTAAGTTATTTAAAAAAATGAGAATTTACTGAATGATAGCATAGAACCTATAAATAACTTATCTTATTTGTAAAAAACAAACACATTTACAAGTATTTTAAAGCCCTCCAAAAAATGCAGTTTTATTCAATACAATTAACTAAAATGTAGAGCTAATTTTTCTCATTGTTTCCAATTCTTGAACTAACTAAAAGTTGTAAAGAAGCTCGATGCAGATGGATGTCCTCCTCCGTTAAAATGCATAGCGATAATATGACAATTCTATTCCTTTTTTTCAGAATTATCTGCCCTCAGAGAAACTTTCACATTCTTGTGCAACTTGTCGTTGTAGACGAAGCATCCAACATTGTCCATTTTGTCTTCGAAGCTCAACTCAGCTAGCCTGTGAGCTACATCGTTAACAAGTGATCGTTCGTTTGAGAGGACAGCATAGCATCTCGCAAGAGGTTAGTTTTTACCCCCAATATTTACGATAAATTTATTTTTCACCAAAGCTGCAACTTACTTCGCTCTTGAAACCAGAATCTTTTTCCCTTGAATGATGTTCCCTTCAATGCTAGTGGATAACAATTTCCCTAGGATACTGGGGTTTTTGACTACATTTAATTCATATTATTGAGTAATGATATTGGCAGAGAATGCCTCAGCTCTTTCATCGAAAATGAATTTGGTATCGTAGATTTCAACTAATTTAGTGATTTGAGTCTACTATTCAATCACGCCTTGGTGAAGATACGCATTCACTTAAAAAACAGTTCTGAAGAAATCAAGAGTCAAACTAGCCCCACTCATCCTCGAGGAACAAAAATATCTGATAATTTGAACTCTATCAGGAAAAGTTAATTACAAAATTATTCAATGATCTTTTGTATTGTTAAAGGCATTACGATCTAACCTCCCCATTGAAAGTGTTTACATCTTTCAATAAAAGAGATAGCTCGTCGAAAGAAAGGATAATAAATCTTATTGAAATCTTAAAATACAAATCACTCACACAGAGGATCTTCCAAGTGCACATACAAAACAGATTTACTTTTGTTTAAAGAAAAATCTCGTAATTTTGCAATCCACTGTTCGATCTTGCTTTTTCTTCAACACTATCATTCATCATCACTATCATTGGGTTATTTTTACTATTTCTTGGGTGCTTCCGGGGCATCCAACCTGAAAAATGCAGTGCTGATAAGGAAAGATAGTTGTTGTATTTCCATAGATTCTTATGGCATAAGGGAGTATTCTCTGAAATATACTTCTGAGTTTTCTCTGTTTTCTCTTAGTTTAGCCATGAACTTTCTAGTTTGGTAGGATAAGGGATGATCAGATCTGCAAGTGAACATAATATTCTCAAAATCTATCTCAGAAAGATCTATCTAGTAAGGTGAATAATCCTTAATGAATTCATACATGTCTCTGTCATTTTTAATATCACCAAAGATACTCACTGTCCCTTTGTTTTAGTTGTGCTGTAGATACTCAACCACATCCAAAAGACCATTCTGGGAAAAAAAATGATATTTAAAAATATTATTTCAATTGAAAAAAGTTAGGAAATTTTCCAAAAAAAGTTAGTATTTCTCATAAAAATCATAGGATCAAGCCAAATAATACATGAATAACTGATGTCCTGATGAGATTAGGTTCGTTGAGCATGGCTGAGAAGAGCGTTAATCCTGACAGCGGAGTATTGGAGTATCCACATATTTTTGTAGATATTTCCTGATCTCTGATGAACTTAGCAACATCAATCAAATCACAGAAATTAGTGAGTCGTTTCTCACAGCAACCGCTAGTAAACCACTCAGAAGTTAGGTCATAAGTACCTGAAGAGTGAAAAGATTACAAAAATATTACTTCTTTTGCAAAACAACAAACCAGATAAGTAATACCTCTCATGTGAGGATAAGCAAAGATGATTCCACGATCGAGTGCAGTTACCATATTCGGAGATAAATCTGTTCATACAAATGTCAATCTTTATTTAAAGCAGAACACTCAATAAAAAAAGGTTTGTTTTTTTACCATATGGCCCTCTCTGAGTTTCTTCCTGGTTTAAGTACAGAATGCAAGGACTGTTGGCATTTACTTGTGTCTTGTTGTATACTAATGTAAATGGAATTTGCTTTCCGTCTCTGGAAGGTGCATCTAATCTGTTAAAATCTTGAGTTTGTTTATCGGGACAAACAGCACTTGAAATAATAAATATTTTACCTTTCCATTTGATAATTATTGCTTTGAAAATTCACGAACAGACGAAGATGATATGACTGTAGATCTCGCATCGCCATATTGTAGCTCATAAAGTTGGACGGTTAACTTGGAGTCTATGTCAACGTAAAATGCAAGGTTAAAATATCTCAATAAAGACATAAACTGTTTTTCAAAAAAGTTCGAAATTTCCCTTGATATTACTTGCAAAGTGAAATGATATGAGTTAGAAGTGTAGAATTGATTATTCTCGGGTACAATATCATAAAGATCCTATTGAAATGCTAGTGTATGGAATTATTTCGTCTTAGCGTTGTAAATTTTTATGGAATCCTTCTATTAAGGCATTTAAGATAGAAGCACAGCAACGTAATGCTCAAAAACTTCAAAATGCTTTATGTACTCGCCTTCAGCAGCTTCTACGAAGATTTCTTCAACCTCCCCAACTTCAATTGGCTGCTGATTTTCTCTTTCCATTCGAGCTAAGAGTTTCTCTCTTTCTGCACTAACGCTCAAAGGATTACTAGCAACCATCTCCTTCGCAGCCTGATACACAGCATCCATATTTACTGCACTTGGTCGTTTTTCAGCTTGACTTTCAATCTCAGCGATGTCTCTCCCACCTCGGTTATATCCTGCACGCATGAGCTTTACAAAATAGTTAATTTTATCTAAAATACTTAGGGGTATTTTTATATTTTCATACTTTGGTTGGTCTTTGATTTTTTTCAGCTTATGTGAAAAAGAATGCATTTTCTCCCATTTTGAGCTCAGTTGATTTGCTCTATGTTCGGGCCTGCAAAAAAATAATGAATTTCAAGAGTTGTAATACTATTCCCTGATTTGAAGACTTACAAGTATCAGTCTGAAGGCTGAATTTTCAATGTAGGCTTCTTTGAAATAAAGCTGATTCTGTGAATTGCCTGATAGAGAACAAGAATCGACTAAGATGATATCCTTGTTGTTTATCTGTTTCACTAAAAAGCAAAAATATATTTGAAGTTATCTTGAATTAGGATGAAAATCAGATATATTTTTCTTGTTTTTGTTCTTACATTTTAGTTAATAATTCGGATCTTTTTCTTCCATTATGATAGTGGAAAGAATTTTACCAACATCGCTATCTTTGACATTAACTCTCATTAGGAAAGAGAATCTTTCCAAATCATTCTTCTACACAAAGTACAATCTTCCAAAATCATCAAAAGCAGCAGAACTATCAACACCTGAAAATATACGAGGCACAAATGCTTTAGTGTTCATGTCTTTAACGAGCAATATAAACTCCTTAGAATCGTTGTATAAATCAAAGAAAAACGCAACGAGATCGTGTTTAGGACTCATGATAACATCTGCAAAAACAACATTCCCTAGTTCGATCTCATCGGCTAGATGTTCAATTCTCTTGTCGAGTTCGACATATTCTTCTAAGAAATTCAGTAGCTCTTGTTTTGTTACAACAACTTCATCCTTTTCAACTTCCATGACATCAAAGGCTTTAAATCTGAATTTGTCGGTTGGTGTGCGATATAACGTCAACGCACACTCTTTAGTTATTCGAGGATCACGATTATAATATATGAATCTACAAAAGGGTTTAAAAAAGGGTCATTTTTTAACAGAATTACAGTATTTCTCTTGAAATTTTATGAAATCAATTTTCCAAAAAGGAAATAATAAAATCCCCATTTTTCATTACTTATCTGTGTAGAGAGGAATATTATCATGGATATCTAGTTTCTTTCTCATTTCCGTAAGAAGTTAGTCCTCGAGTTGAGATACTTTTATTAATGACATATCAGTATACATGTTCTCTTTGGATACAAAACTATCGATTCGTTTTTGAATCATTTCGTTTTCGAATATTGATTATGCATTATGCTTGTCATCGAGATCTTACACAGTTATCTCAGCGGATTCGACAGTCTTGAGTTTCAAATAAGCGTAAGAGTCTACTAATGTTTCATATTATGTCTTAAGAATTGTGGATTCTTTTTCATGTTTCGGTAAAGATCGTATGTCAACCATTCTCTAACTGAACTCAGAGAAGTTCCTAATTTTTGGAGTAGCTCTCTTTTTCTGTGGGTCTGTACTCAGCAATCTATCAAACGCATTGAGCTTCTTTCTATTTTATTCTAGTTTTACTATTTTTCTTTCCATGACATGCTCACTATCTAATCTTTCTTCGAAGACTTTTGTCTCATGGAAATGCGTAGAAGTACCAAGAATTTTATCTAGATTCTGCATTCTTTACCGCTCTAAATCAGAAATGTCCTTATTTTCTTCTAGAAAGATTTCTTTGTCTTCCTTGACACTCATAGTAATACGATTACGAGGATCATATTACGTTAAATCCTTCATTTTCTCATCTGGTTCAGGATCTTCCAATAACGCTAAAATTGGATTCTTCTTGTTCGTTTCACCTGTCATTGGGTTAACTTTTTGAATATCATTTTTGGCTGCTTTTTTGAAGAGTCTTGAAAATATGGACTCATACTATTCTCGTGAACCTTTGCTAAATGGTAAGCTCCTTCGAATAAATCTTCTTAACATTATCTCTTTTTTTGTTTAGAATCTTAATTTTGCCAAAGATTTCTTTTTCTGTGCCAAAAGAAGAACCTTCTGCTCTAACCTCAAGATAAGCTGAACGAATCTTTCAAATATTTTTGTAAAAAATCCCCAAATTAATCTTTAAATTGCGTTTTCACTAAAACATCTTTGCATACCTTGTTTAACAATAAGATTTATTACATTTGAAGGCAGAATGATTAATACTTTTTAGATAATTGTTTTCAATAATATTGTGTTAAAATGGAAACATTTCAAATTGCACATATTTTGACTTAAAATAAGTTTCAATTCTGAAAAAATAACTAAACATCAAGTAAATATGAACAAATACATATTTTACTTTCAATAGCTAATTCTGCTATTTTATTCTTTTGGTTTGATTAAATCTATTGTTTTTATACTTTTTTTATTAAAACTTTGACTAAAGCATGATCTCTTATTTTCAACTTGATCAGAATTCTTTTTATTGCATGGCTTTTTCAAGAGTCTTTTAGCCGCCAGGATTTGCCAAAGAAACTGAATCTATTTTTAAATATTAAACAATTTTCAAGATATTTCAAAAATATTCAAGCAACTCACTACTTTGCTATTTTACCTTTAAGAAGAGTGAATGGATCAGATATTAGAACTCCATTGAATCTTGATCTTTTCAAGAGATTCATTTATTCCTCTTAACTTAATGGGACACCTTTATTTGACTTAGATTGAACAAAAAATAAAAATGTTAACTAAAAGAAAATAAGTAACTGTAAAACGAGAATATCTTACTAATAGAAGCACTCTTTTCACAGCAGCAAGAAGATCTTTTGTGAAATTAGCTAGATCTTGATATTTGAAAGCTAAATCATTCTGAATAATTATTCCATTTTTTGAGACTGCTTGACGATTGTGCTAAAAAGTATCATTAAAGTCTTCTTCTATTACCTTCTTCTTTCCTATTTTCAGCTTCTGTGCATCCAAATCATTCGTCAAAAATAAACAAAAATTGATTAGAAAGATCTTAAAACAGAAAAGTAGTTGTGTTAATTACAAATAAAAGTTTAATTTATTGTTACATTTTCAATATCTGCACCTAAAAATATCTGAGGTGTTTCACTCATTGTCTGTAATCTCAAAGCACTTTCAGAAAGAGGAGTCGTAGATCGTTGGTTTTTAGCTTTGCTAATTTATGAATAACTGCCTTGTTTGATAGGTGATTTGCTTGAAGATATTGGGATTTTTTATTTAGAGATTAACTTAGCTGAAGTTAACATATCATTGTTGCTGCTATTCTTAGGCTACATCTAAAACGATTATCTGAGGTATGTCTACGTTGATAATAGATTGAATGATCCTTAAGATGAAGGCTTTTAGTTATTTTAGATAATTGCTTGTGTTGGTTATTACTACAGTAAATCATTCATGGAACTAGTTTTAAGATTATCCCCCTTTTGGTTTAACATTTCTTGATTTTTTTTAGATCTTAGATGTTTCAGAATGAGTTTGATGCATATCAATGCTTCTGCTGAATTTTAGAGTACTTTATCAATTCTGTTGCATTTTTAATTGAAATTGCGTATTTATTCACCTATTGACATGATTGCATCGCTTCCAAGTATCTTGCATACAAATCCTGACCATTCATCTTTTAGGATTTATTAAATTGACATTTTTTATGACTTTTTCATTTTATAAATTGTTTAAAAAGTTATTACCAAACGATAAAGAAAGCCCATCTAAAAACAGAGGTTAACCCCGGGGGTTCGATAGACCTAGATTTAGAATTTGCTTGCGAATCCGAAAGTATCGCTGGAGTTACTTCAATCCTGCTGCTTAGTTTGCGAGTAAAATGAGTTTGTAGATGTACTCCATTTCTCTAATTTAGAAGATGTACTTTTTGATGCTGAAAACAAAGATACTTATGAACGCTTCTTTTCCGGAATCATTCTAGTGAATCCTTTTTAGAAGCTCTTTCTCTTCCTAAGTTTTGTTGAGAAGTTTTCATAAAAATAAACCTCTGATTATTTTATGCTTTTTATTGATGAAATGCCTAAAAAGTGTGGTTTGTTACATGATATGCTTAGATAAGATCGATAAAAGTGTTGATTTTCCTAGAATGTCTCATGCTGACTATGTCTGCGAGAAGATCGATAAGCTAGTATTCTTTCAGTAAGTATTTTTCCTTTGAAAAGCATGGATGTATTTAGACATTCGAATTATTTGTTTTTGCTTTTTGAACTATTATTGTATTTGTTATGATACTTTTTCATATTTCTGATCATAGATTTTCAACAGAATAAGCGATGTCCTGAAGGAATCATAACTTTTACTTGATATCTCTATGCAATCCACTGAATCATCCTCCATTTGATGGCTTTTAATTGTGAAATAATCTTTTTGTAATTTTTTGAACTTTTTTACAACTAATTCTTCGGATTACGATCTTCTTACTTCCACACACTGCCTTAACGAATATTAAATCTAAGATTTGGAATTAAATTAAGATTCAATGTTACAATAGGGACTTCATATATCTATTATCTAAAAAGAAAATATTGATTCTGTACATAATTTTCTTTTCCCCAGGATTTTTCAAATAGATAGTTAATTCATTTTTGAATTGATACTGAACTATTTCAACCTTTTGATCAAGCAAATTAAAAGCAAAACTCACTCATTATTGCTCATTTACAGACTAAATTCAAAGGATAATATTCATTTTAGATTTAACCTAATAGACTTAAAAATTATTTAATATGTAAACTCTTTTTAGGAAGTTAAACAGCAGTTCTTTGAAATATCAGGTTTTTCTGACCGGTGCAACAAGAACATCAGGAAGTTGAGCTTATTGTTGCAAAAAACATTTTCCCCTTACTTGGAAATTGCGAGAGGAATCAAGAGAAGAAATAAAAATATCAAGACAGATTAAGGCAAGAAAAATCAATAAAAAAATAGTGCTCTTTCCCTCAATTTTTGTTCCACTAGAAAACAATGTCAGTTTCCTTCAAGGAAAAGAAGATTAGGAACACTGGCTCACTTATCGCTAAGTAAGTATAATAGATATCATTGCAGAGTTACAATCACGATGTTTTTCTTTTTTTTTCTTTATGCTAAAAGAATAGAGAAATAGATCGAATGGATTATTTAAGTGAATGGAAAAGCATATTACACTATTTTTCTCAGCTATAGCGAGATAAGTAATCGAAAGAAGGTTAAAGTTAATGAAAAGCCTCTACTGGATGCTAGCATGTAATGTTATTTCAGTTGAAAGATATTTCTCTTAGGAATTTTTTTTAAAAAATGATTATTTTGCTTCTTTTTCTCTCTATCTCTGAAATGATTTTTTCTTTTGATAGCCCTCGAAAGAAGTTTAACCATTGTTTTCAGATAGAAAACATAGACATGACAATTAAATTCAACACTGTCACTGAAGAATTCTGTTTATTTGCGTTTGGGAAGAATGTAGAGATATTTCCAGTTATCCAGCATCCTTAGTTTGAACAAGCACAAGCTTTCATTCTGAATCAGTAGATGATACTAAATCAAGATAAATAAAGATAGCAATAGATTTAATAATAAAACTAGCAATAGCAATACTCATAATAGAATTAGAACATCATCCAAAATTCAATTGATTAACCCCCTGTTTTAGGAATACCTGTTGGAAAAGATGGCGTGTAGGCAATAAATTAATTTAATTCCTCTCCTCCTCCTTAAATGCAGCTTTAAATCCCTAAATAATTATCATAAAATCAAAATCCAGAGAAAACTAAAGAGAGAATCTCCAAGTATTTAGAAACACAGCTCGTTTCATCATAATAGGTTCTACAAGCTTTCATAGTAAGATACTTCAAATCAACATCTTCAAAGATCTAAATTTTTTATGTTGTAAATTATTTTTTTTCTTCAGGAATTGATGGAACATTGTAGGAATAACCAGGAAGTAATTGAGTCAAAAGAGCTTTAAGATTTTAAAGCAGCTGTGAACCATAATTATAAGGTTCTGGTTTCTTACACAGAGTAAAAAAATGAGCTTGTTTTATAACAAAACCATAGATTAATATGTTGTTTTTATTGATTGAATCAAGATATGAATTAGATGAGAAAATGATGGAGAATGTTCTCAGAATCTTAGATGAAACTCATATTGTAAGTTAGTTCTTAGCATTTGTGTTTGTTTTTTGAGCTGGCTGATTAAAGGTATGCTATTTCAAGATAATTATTTTTGTTTTTTTTTGTTCAGATAAGTGAGAAATATCGAAGAATATGTTCATTTGAAGAAGTAATATCTGATAAACTGAAGCCAAATGTTAATTAGAAACCAGAAATGTTGATAAAAAATGATAATTAAAGCTAATAATAGCAAATTAAAGCTGAAAAGGTAAATATTCTTATTTAATGATATTATTTACTTTTATTCATAACATTTTTTAGAAAGGAGATTTAGTAAAATAGGCTTCTGAGAATGAGGACATTTAGCTTATCTAATTAGATAATAACAGCGATGAAGATTATGAAGATGCAGATGATTATGGGTTCTCTAATATAAATGAAAACGACCAAGAAATGCAATCTAAAAAACTAGAATAATAGCCTATTATTGGGAGTTTTATGAAAAACAAAGGAGAAGTCAACAATCAAGATGGATTTATTTAATCATTTAACAATTAGAATTAACTTGAAAACTTAAATAATTCTAATGATTATAGACAAATCCAGAAATCTATTAAGAATGACTATTCAGTTTCATCACCAGACTCATAAAATTCCATTTAAAATGGAAATAATAACAATAAATCAAATAGAGATGTTCTCTTTGAAGATAAAGATACCGTAGATGGTGCGAGTCTTGAAGAAGAAAAGAACAAAAAAGCTGTGAGCTTATCGATGTTAGAAAATAAAATGAATAAATTAAAGGCATTGAAGGATTCTCAATGGAATAAAAAAGCTCTCAAAGCTGGATGGAAAGAAGAATTTCCTGATGTTGCTAAAAAGGGTCCTAGAAAAGCATACCCAAACCCTAATAATATTATGAAATCACCGGTAATGCCATAATAAAATGGCATAAAAATTTCCTAAAATATTGAGGAAAAGAGTTAGCTACAAGCTGAGTTGCTTGATGAGCAGTTATGTATAATCTGTTTCTAGAATGAAAGCACTTTCGCACTTGTTCCTTGTGGACACAAGAAGTATTGTGAATAATGCGCTGAAGAAATGGTGAAAAAATAAGTTTGTGCATTTTGCATGAAACCAGCTACTCAAAAAATGAGGATATTTTCATGAAAATTGTATTTGAAATAATTAATATTTTGTGTGATCAATTTTTTTAAATTCAATTAATATGGGTATCATCATATGAAATTAACAAATTATGAAAAAACTGTTCATAGATAATTTAAATAAAATAGTGTCTTCGGTTGTTGATAATTTGATTCTGATTGTAAGTATTGTTTCTACTATTTCTCCTAATAAGAGAAAATAAATAATAATTACCATTTCTTTCCACGTTATGCTTCTAAATAATCATCTACTTTATCAGTCATGTGTATCCAACTTACGCCAATAAAAATAATAAGATCTTTATGAAATGTTTATTCATCCCACATGATTCCCTAATTTTAAGCTTTTGTTTGATTATATGTTCCCAACAAGTATTTCATAACACCCGTCTAGCTCAGTCGGTAGAGCGCCAGCCTTTTAAGCTGGTGGTCAAGGGTTCGAGCCCCTTGGTGGGTGACTTTTTTATTTCAATCAATATCCCTCCCCTCCCCCCTTGAATTTCCTTTAACAGATATATGATTTGTTTTGTTTATTTTTGGAAAGATTTAATTAAATTATTTCAATTTTTTTGAATTCTGTTGTTGTTTTTGTTCTTCCTTCTTAAGGAGAAAAAATGCCAAAAGCTAATTTTCCATTACATATCATATTCTTCACAGCTTGTTTGAATGACAATCTTGCGCTTTTGCTAAGATTAAATTATTTTAAAACTTGACCGATGCTTGGAGGATGCTAAACAAAAAATAGGAGTTAATATTCCAAATAATATTAGTAGAATGACGCATTATTAATAGACAGCGCACTTAAAAAATTTGACAGGTTGAACAAAAGCTGAAGACAACAAGAGAAAGCGCCGATTCAAGCCAGCTGATAACTTAAGTCTTTACCAACTTCTCTCTGTCTTCTCTTTTTCTTTTTAGCTCAAGAAAACGTGGTTTTGAAGGTTCTTCATTTGGCTCAACAGCCTCCTATGATCACAGACTCAGAAAATCGCACTAAAGATCTTACAACTTTAGAACAAGTAAAGCTTAAAGCGTTCACTTGTTTTTGATGATATTCCAAATTAGAATTTCATTCGAAAAAATGATTTCTCATTGAAGAAAAAGGAAAAATTGAATTAAATCGACCACCCCGAAGGAGAATTGCAGTTTTAACATTCAACTGAGTAAACTTAGCATGCAATTGATCATCTAAAATCAGATTCACATAGCCATTCTCCAAACAAAACTCGTTGTGTATCTGAAGGAATAATCCAAGGAGAAACTCATCATCATATTCCTCATCATATACACCAAGGACAAAGAGTACTTTTTGATGATAGGCTTATGAATATCACCGAAATATATAACGTAGCTCTAAGTCCAACAAGCATATCTATCGCATTCGACAGCCTCTTAAAACGCGTAAGGAGGAAGAAAATATACATAGGTTAAAACAATCTGAAAAGAATGGGCTAATTTAGCATATTTTTTGCTAAACAGAATGTGATTCTGAAGAAGATTTTCAAAAACCAACTTGATGAACTGCAAAAAAAGCAAGCCATCATGGAGTCTGAAGTGACTTGTAAGCTAGACCACTTCAATTTAGTCAAAGGATATGATCGTGAGGAAACACTAACTGAGTATCGATTCACAATGGAATTAGTCAATGATGCAGATTATTTTCAAGAAAAAGTTGAAAATGTAAACCAAAAGGAATCCTAATATTTTCCTTTTGAGAGATGGTTTCATTTTTCTTTTGATTTAGTATTTTCGTTTATTTCAAATAAGTGTCATACCCCTATAAAAAACGAACTTAAGTTAAAGAGTTATGTCACGGATATTCTAAATGGTCTTCTTTACATTCATCAAGAAGGTAAATGATCACTTCTAGCATTTGTTAACTTCAAGGAATGAAATAAAAACACTTTTTTCTCTCCTGAAATTCTTGTAGGATATATTCACTGTGATCTCAAGCTGGCTAATCTCTTCTGCCACAAAGAACTTCAAGATGAAGATGATGAAATATAAATCAGAAGAGTACTAAACAAAAAAATAGAAAGTTTATTTTCATTTTTTCACAAAAAGTTAGCAATTTTTTGACTCTAGAAACTTTGAAATCAAACTAAACGAATAATTTATACACTTAATTTGTAATAGGTGAAAATTGGAGATTTTGGATTGATGTAGAAAATCGATCCTGTAACTAAAACAGCATACATAGAGGAGACCCTAGGAACATTCGGCTTCAAAGCACCCGAAGTGAAAAAAGGAGCAAATATTGACTAGAAAGTAAAATAGATTTAAGAAACAGATATTATTTTTATGTATTTTTTTATTTATAATTTTCTTCTTAAAAAAATTAGGCTGATATCTGGGGATTAGGGATAATTTTGTATTTTTTAACTGTGGCATACTTGCCGCATCATATGAAGGGGTACAAATATGGGTAAGGACCGATTCCTTTCCGTGATTTCGACTGGAAGAAGCGATCACCTTAGTTGAAGGACATAGTCATGAGTATGCTTTCTCTTGATCCAAAAGACAGACCTACTGCGCATGAAGCACTCAACCATCCATTTCTTACAATATGCATGCTGTAATTTATTCTCAGATGAAATTAATTGCCTTTTAAAAAGGAAAAATATTGTTTTTGATAATTATTTGCAGGGATTGAGATATGTTGATTCACATGATTCTAATTTTTGGATTTAAGTTTCAAAACACTTTTACCCTAATTCTTTTCAAAAAATGAACACATTGAAAGGCTAACTTTTCCTCTGTTTAATAAGAAAATTGCCAATTATCTTTACCAATTTGGGTATTATATTTTTGTGTTTGTGTGTGTGTATTATATTAAAAGTGTAAAAGATTTGATTTTTTCATTATGTGTTTTTTTGACTTCATAATTTTCTTGATATTTGAAGGATTTTCTGAAAATAAAATCATTAATCAGAGTTCAAATCAATCTCTTAAATCTTTTTAGAAATAACTTACTTTATCAAATTGAGAATGGGTTAAATTGACATTAGTTTAAAAAGAAGAAATGGTCTTACAAATTGTTTTCAAGGAGTATTGCGAAATAAGTCGATTTTGTGGATAGGCAAAGCTGTAAAAATAGTAGAAATCTAAAAAAAAGATTATCCTTATTATTTATGTATTTTTGTTTATTTGATACGAGAGAGAAAACCAATTTTTAATTAGAAGTTTAAGCTGAAAACAAAAAGAGAAAATAGTCTGCACGATTCTCTACAAAAAATAATAATTTTTTCCTCTATTTTTCATCAAAATTTCATGGAGTTTGAAGAATTTTGCTACGAGTAAAAATCCGAAGAAGGTTGCTCTACAGAGGCAACTAAAATTGAAACAGAAGAATGTCAAGAAAGTGAAAGTATTATCTGCAAAAAACCTCGTCGCAAACCTAATAAAAATCCAGTAATTACGAATAATTCTCATGATCAGCTTATTTCAAAACAATTCGGTGTAGTCGATGAGACGATTCGTTGGCTAAGTGAACCTTACGATGACAGCAATTTCTTAATTTTCGGAGAAATCTTCTGCTACGTTAAATCATTCGTTCACTATGCAACTTTAGGGTACTAATCCGCTCCAGAGCATTGCTATCTGAGCGATTTCAGACCTGTAATTGCTGTCAGCGCGTCTGTTCATAATGGAGATAGCATGCTATGCGCTTAGCTTGATAGTTGTGAAAGTCTCTAAGATTGGAAATGGGAAAAAGAAACAGAATCCAACTGCAGAACAATTGACAAGATAAACAAAAAATTACGAAGCCTTTCCGACAGAAATGCTTACAAATTCACAGAATACTTAGAAGGATACAAGAAGGTTATTTAACAATATGCGCTTAAAGTATCTCAAGTACATACGGCACACAATCATGACTTTGATCTCTTACAAAGTAAAATCAACGATAATTTCAAAAAAAGCGAAGAACTTGTGTTAAGCATTCTCCATGACATAGAATAGCAGCATCCTAACGCAATACTTTAATTTTTTGTTAAAAAAATCGACCCAAGAACTCTCACAGGGAAAACCTGTAGAACAGGTGGAAATGCAGCGTTTATCTAGTTAACATGTGGAACTATGGATCCAACTTTAGTAGCATATTAATTTTCTCGATTTGGCCCACCTGAAGTCTTAGACTGGAAAGGCATAGTAGATATAACAATGGCATAATTTACAGGAAACAGTCAGTTTGAATTTGACTTATAAACTTTAGATGGATTTTCAATTCCTTCGACAGCTAATTATTCCTTAAGAACTCTTAATAGTTTAGAGTTAAGTTAGGACTTTGTGTTATCAGATGTACTAGAAACATACGTGTATGATGTGAACCCTTAGATTTTATAATGCCTATTAGAGAAAAGACATCTTGTGGCAGCTTCAATGCTTCCTAAATAAGATCTAGCGTACACTGCGAAATCTGAAATATTCCTAAATAAATTTTATCCCGATAAAGATAAGGACAATAAAACAGAAGAAAGAAAAGGTCATTTTAGCAATTCATTTATCGATTTCTTCAATGATAAGACAAATCAACTTTATTAGTAAGAAATATAATCAGATATATTCCGTATTAACAGAAAGAATCCCTCTAATAAGTTCATTTGATTATTCAATGGAAATATTAACTGAGATTCTTATTAATAATAATTCAATACAACAGCTAGTAAACAACACTTTTATTACTACATCTGCTATTATTACATATTATATTTATCACTTCCCTAACATCGTCACATCCACCCCTTCTAGAAGCATTATTATCTCACTTGTAATCTTTCCAAAAATACTGATCTGAATAATAAATTACCATAAAAAATACAATATCCTTCCATTTATCCCTATTATGAAAATTTTAACTTGTATGTGTATCCCCTCTTTTGCTTTAACATAATTCTAAACAATAATATTCCTGTAATTTTTACATGTAATGTCAAAGTAAAACTTGTTTTTCCCCCCTCCCCCTTTATAAAGAAACTTTTTCTGTTGTTTGATGTAATAAAAATATCTGAGATCTCAACAATGATTAAAAAAAAATGAAAATTGGAAGATAAAAATATAAATTCACAGAGCACCAGCAGCAACAGGTATTTGTTAATCAAATGTGCTTGTTGAAGTGAAGTTATTATTCTGAGATCCAACTGCGTTAGAATTGTAGAATTCTTGAGTCTTCTATTTAAACAAGTCTCCAAAGCTGTAAAATTAAAAAATAATAATTAAAATCAGCTTCTCATGTACATATATTCTGGAAGGTATTTTCTTGATTATTTTCTTCGAAAGAAACAAATATTTTACTTCTTGGTTCTCTAGAAGACATCTCCATACACGAGTGATGTAGTTTATGCTGTCTCAAAGAATTCCTTTTTGATTCTATTTTCTGCTTCTCTTTTAGGGTTTTTTGGTTACTTCGATGCCATTCTCTTTTTCTTTATTTCTGCAGCGAATTTCGATTATTTCATCTCTTATTCTTCTCTCTTTTTTTATTAAGCTTCATATTTCGCTTTTCTAAGCTCTTCCTTTCTGTTAATCTCTTCTCTCTCAGCTGCAGCTTTCTCAGATTTCTTTTTCTCTTGCTCTCTGAACATTCTCGCAAATCTAGCATCTGTTTTGATTAATCTAGCCTTAATCTCCTCTTCTTCTATTTCTTACTTGACCTTCTATCTCTCTCCATCTTAGAGTACATTTCGAGTTAATATTCTCCGAATATTATCCTAAGAATAGAATAAACGAAAATGAAAATCATAATCTCAAAGAGATCTAAATTACTTTGACTTCTGCTTCAGTTGAGACTCCCCACTTGAGCTTCAATGAATTGAGATCTACATGTAAAGAAATAAAGGGTTTTTTGTTTTGTTTTCAGCATTGTTATAGAGTAAATTATCAAAATAATAGTTATTTTTACCATAAAAAGGATTGAGTTTAATATCCTCCTCTGAAGTCTTGAGATCATCATGTATTTTGCTTAGTTTATCTGATGTAACAGAAGCACTATCCTTACTTTCACTGAGATCCTTTAGAATCGAAGGATCAGTGAGAAAATCCTCCCCATAGAGTTGCTTAAACACATCCATCTCATCTGTTTTCTTACTGAGAAACAACCTCACTAATTGCATTATCTCAGTAGCTGCTTTAACTTCCTCAGCACCCTTTTGCTTGTCTTTCACATAATCCAATGTTATGTGCTCCTTTACTTCATTGTCCTGTGCAAATCTCTTATATTTTTACCTTTTTGTTTTTATCAAAAAACATATTAATAGCAGTTTATCCTAATTCTTTAAAATATCCTTACTCTCCACCACCTGCAAGGATGTGTTGGACAACTTCCTTAATTGATCTAAACAGTCTCTTGATTTCAACTTTCTTTGTGGAATTGAAAAATGATTAATAAATCAAAATAAAGATCTAAAGCTATCAATTGTTTCTTACATTTTTTTTGTTTTCTTCATCGATCTTTTGAGAGTCACTTTACTTCTTGTAGGCCACTCTCTTAGCAACAATTTGTCTGTTTTTCTCAAGTTTAGCTAATTGATCTGCCTTAAATTTTATGATTTCCACTGTCAACATATTGGCCGTTTCCTAATTTCATCAAATTATTTCAAATTGACAAACCTCAAAAAATAATGGTTCCCCCCCTTGTTTCTATTTGAGTAAAAGTTGCAAGACTACATCTTTGTTGCCGATTAGCCATTCCTATCATCCCTTTGAAATATGAACAGTCCTAAATTTCTACGGTAACTTTAAATTCCTTATCCCTGCTTGAAAATAATTTCATATTTTTCTTACAAATGCATCTCTCTTTTCTGAGTTGAATTATTCAAGAAGGAGTTTGATTCTATTCTCAAAATCGTATGCTTCTTGATTCATTTCTTTTTCTTGTTAGACAACACTGACTACTTTGACTTGCTATTTCAACCATTCCTCTTCTTCTTGTTTGTATTCCTCTGGAATGTATACTTCACGTACAACTCGAGGCATCGTTTTTTATGGGTGATATTGAATGTATGTTTAAGTCAGTGGTTCTAGAAGATTCACAATCTAGCCATGCTTGTCTTAAGGCAGGACAATATGAGGATTGAAGATATTCGAGCGCAGAGGTATCTATGATGTCTTGCCCCTTTCAGCCTAAGGCTATCTAGCTTGTGCTACAGACATGTTGTTTTTAAATTGTATTTTATTTTTAAAGAAATAATCAAAGAGAGATATTATTTATTCAGCAAATTGAATAATTTATTGATAGATTTACAGTTCAAATATTGATTTTATTTCTTCAGAAAACAGAAGCTGATAAATGACAGAATAGTTAAGTAGTTAGGGAATCCATTGATAATTAATTTCCCCCATTTGGATACAAATCAAAATAGATTTTGACAGTTACTTTGCGTGCTAAGAATCATAATTTATTTTTGCATTGAGCAAATAAAAATTTCAATTTTTGATACACGAAAATAAAACTGAGATTTAAAAGCTGACAAAGAAGCCAATATGCTGCAAATCATACATTAAAGCAACAATCCCCCTCCCCTCTTCTTTGAACTTTATTTTTCTTAAAATTCTGTCTGTAAAGTTTTTTGGAGAATAATTACAAACATGCATTTAGAATGCTTCTATCATCTAAACAATAACTTTTTTCAATTTTCTCCGTCTTCAGAAGTCCACTTGATTCTCTTGCCATCAGCCCATTCTCCGCTCTTCTCTTTCCCTTGAGCGTTTATGTACACACCAGCTCCGTGCTATTTTTCAACAAACAAAACAATTAATTTCAAGTCACACAAAAATATCTTAGGATTATTTATCATTTCTAACCTGTTTGCCATTGGACCATTATCCCTTGTAGCGTCTACCATCAGGCCATTCAAACTCTCCGTAACCATGCTTTTTGTCTTCAACATAGCTTCCATTGTACTTTCTCTCATCTAAAACGAACAAACCAACCAAGACGAGATTAGAAAGGTTAACATAAATAATAATTCTCTAAAATTTTACCAGGCCATTTAAATTCTCCTTGTCCATCCATCTTGTTGTTTTTCCAATCTCCCTTGTAGTTTCTGCCATCAGCCCAAGTGTAGGTTCCAAAGCCATGAATGTTGTTGTTTGAGAATTATCCTTCGTATTAAGATCCATCTGTCCAGAAGAATTTACCTTTCCCTTGTTTCTTTCCTGTTTTTATTTTTGAATTATTTTGACGTTAAAATTATGTTTTCCACATATTTTTTAATATTCTTTACCTTGAACGTACTAACCATCATATTTAGCACCATCAGGCCAGATTTCAATACCATTGCCTTCTTGCTTGTCGTCTACCCACTGTCCAATGTACTTAGCGCCATCAGCATGAGTGTAAGTACCAGTGCCATCAGCCTTGTCATTTTTCCACTCACCTTCGTAAACTTCAAAAAAATTCAAATAAAAAGGAGATTATTCAAATGGCATTTTCATAATTTGATGATAATTATTATTTTTCTTCTATTTTGGTGAAAAGCTACTTTAGTTCAACCATTTTTTTTGAATGAAAAAACATAGTGTAACTACACAGTTGTCTCTAAATCAGCTTGAAAATTCAAAGAAGCATTCAATAAATCTTACCATCAGCATCAGAATGAATGAGTCTGCCTTTTCCATGAGCCATGTTGTTCTTCCAGTATCCTTCATAGATTGATCCATCTTTCCAGAGTTGTTTTCCTCTTCCATGTCTCATGCCATTTTTCCACTATCCTTTGTAGACTGATCCATTTTCGAGTTGATAAGGAGGCAAAAGTACTGCATCTGAATCTTCATATGATCTTTCATCATAAATAAAGTCTCCACATTTCTAAAGAGTAGCCTTCGTTGCGTTGTTTGTGTAATCAGGTTCCACTTCAATCGGTGTAGCGAACTTAGGAGATGGTCTATGGATATTCTTATCTCCAGGCACTTCAGCTGTAGGAACGTTATTCTCCTTAGTGTGTGATTTTTTCGAGATCTAGGAGTCATTCAATGGATTTGCTTAATCTTCTTCAATATTCGCAGCAGCGTGGAATTTGTTTTCATTCTTGTTTGGCTTAGCAGTTGTATCACCACCATCTTCCTAGAGATTATTACCCATAACCTCAGGATGATTAGCAGTTGTATCCTTATCACTTATGCCGTGTGTAGTACCTTATGAAGCGCAGCAACCCATTTATATCCTTATCTTTCTATGATTACTCTGTGTTATTTTTCTACTTTTTCTTATTATTTTTACTTTTTATTGTTTTATTGCTCAAGTCTCTCTCACGTCTCTACAAGAAAACAAATAAATATCAAACAATTCTCCCAGACAAAATACAAGGGAAAAAATTAAATCTGAACACATGTAAGACTTCCAGATACTCTTAATAAAAACAACAAACTTAGACATCTGCTGATTTCAAAACCGCATGATGGATTTAACACTAACCACGATACACCATCTCTATTCCTCTTTTTGTCTTCTCAATACACGCACTCTTTCTACAATAAATAACACAATTCATGTAGTTCAAGTTTCAATTTCTTTGAAATAATTGTCTCTTTATTGTTATTGTAGCTGTTGTGTTTACTTTTTTTCTTTCTTAACTTTTAAAAAAAATACTCTCCATTTGAAATCAAATGTCACGTCATTCAACGCTCACTGGAATGATTAAAATCAATTCCACTCAACTACAACAGCCCAAGGACTATTTTTCATATTTTATTTATTGTCCAAAATATTTTTACTAACATTATCTAAATTAAAGGATCAACATATGTATTAAATATTTGTTTCTTTCTTTTATCAGTCGTCAGAGAGTATTATTAGAGCAATCACTCAAAATCACTGTAGAGTACCTAAATGACAGATTAGTTTATTGATTTTATTTTCAATTACAAAAAGAAAAAAGACATTTATTACCTGCATATTATTTTCAAATCTCATCGAATTCGCTTGTTTAAAATTTGACTCTTTCAAATTGACCTTACTCGATTTATTAGGTGTCGTCTATTTCTCTCTTTGAATGCAGCTGTTAATAATACTTTTCTTTCAAGGGCTGTAATAATTTTTAACCTCATTTCATTGTAATGTTTTTTATAAAGTAAATACTTATTTTTATTTCTTCTTTACAAGCTTAAAAAGTCCAATTATTATCTTTTAATTGATATACATATTTGTTATTGTCATTTTATTAATCTTTAATCTTTTTGGGATATGATATTAGATTAATTATTCCATTGGAAAACAAAAGTTTAGTTAGTTAAAGATAATTCATTTCCTTCTTTGAGATATTAATTGATCTTGGTTCCCATCATTTAGCTCTTAATAAATTTGTATTAGAATCAAATTAACACAAATCAAAAAGCGCAGTTCTACTATTTATGAAGCTCTTTAGGAATGTTTACAGCTTATGGTAGGGCACTAGAAAATATCGTAAGATCAAAGCACTGTAGCTTTATGCGAGAATTCAGTAAATCAAAAATGGTAAAGCAACGAAGAACCAAATCCACAATAGCACAAATCATGTAGCAGAAAAGGCATAAGTTTTAAAGGAAAACATAGGCAATAGAAATGAAAAAACTAAAGGAATCAAGAAGATAAAAGTTAAACATTCCAAGTAACTGTCGGAGTAGAAGAAGATAGTGAAGAAACAGAAATCAAGTGAGTCTCATTCATCATACTCAGAAGGCAGTTCGGAAACAAGCAGCGAAATTGGAGATTAGATGTTAGGTTAGAATAATATTATCGATATTGGAGATGGTGGCTTGCTCGTTTTTATGTCTGACAGCCAAGTAAAGCAACATTCACTGGAATTTAATGGAAATATTCTAAAAAGATGCTTAAATAATTGAAATGTTCTAATTCTTTTTTTCCTCTTAAACTACAAAGTAAACAATTGTATCAGGCGAATTTGGGTTTTGCGTGTTGCATGGAGAATTGGAAGTAAATGGGTTTCGAGTGACTGGACGTGACAAGTTGAGTGATAAATAAAAATTATCCATGCATTCTGTTAGCTCTTTACCTAAGAATAGTCTTCTTTGCTTTGATACAACTAAACACTAAAACGAACATTCCAAAACCAGTACAACTGTTAAAACTGGCAGTGAACTACTGCAGCTACTCAATCATAATGCAGCCTTAATAAGCAATAAATCAGATTGTGAGAAACTTATCGATTAGCTCTGCTAATACTTCGATAGAATTCAATTGTATTTCGCTGATGGATTGAATAATCTCATCTATGTACAAAATTCTTCAGGATCCTAGGGAAAGCCAGCAGCATCTTAGAACACACAATTTACACAGCACTCCATCGACTCTTAGCCATTCATTTAATGGACTCAGCAGCAGTCTCTTTTTATCTAAAAAGCTTCCAGTTTCTTCCTCACCCAAAGTAGCAGTCATCAACAACAAAAGTACATATTGATTTAGTTATTGCATTGGATGACACTTTTGTTTTCTAAAAAAAACTGAATTTTAACCATTTATTTTTGTAATAATTTTCGCAGAGAATCTAAAAGCATCTTATTATGTGGAAATAAAAACTGCGGAAAAAGTATCTATGCCTTGTACAGTATAAATAAACTCTTAGACTCGTTTGAGAGAGTATGCGTGCTAGATACCGATTTAGGATAGAGTCTTTTCCACTTCCCAGGCACAGTAAGTCTCTTCAGTGTGAGCAAGAAAGATATCGAAATCACCAATCTCAGTAAGGTGCACTTCCTGAAACCAGCATTGAGTGTCTTTGTTGGAGAATTCAGTCCTTAGAAATATATCGAAACATACATTACAGGCATCAAGAAATGTTTCAGATTCTACGAAGAATATTTTGCGAATTCTCCTTTGGTTATCAACACTCATGGATTCATTACTAACATTGGAGAGCTCCTCTTGTATGAAATCATGTAGATCATTCAACCAAGTTTCGTAGGGCTGCTCAGTGAGGATAAACAAGTTTTGTCTCATCTTTAAGATATAAAACTCAGAGATGAAAGATTGAGTCTCGTATCAGAATAAATCAATTATGTTTAACCATAGTAAGCTGCTTCTCAAGCACACAAAAGTAATTGTATTGTGGCTGATTTATCTGAGCATGCATTCAGAGCTGATGCCTTGAAAGTCAATGAGGCTAAGAGACATAGAAAAGATGAATTAATCTTCTAATACTTAACTTAGACACTGAAAGGGTAGTAGTAAACACATTCAACACCATTTTCTTCACTGTTCCAATCTCATTACGGGTAGCTTTGCTTGTAGGTACCTTTCCAAGCGTCGATATAAGCTCTAACTTTTATTGATCTTGATTCAAATTAGCAAATCTCCATTACCTCTCAAAAAAATCAAAGAAAATGTTCCTTTGAAGGGGTAAGGAAGGTTTCGCTTGATGCCCAAAGGAAATTATCTTTGGAAGTTGGGATTAGAAAACCATCTTTCGACGGATAGCAACTACAAAAGCTGTAGGGATCGAGAAAATTATCTAATTTTGATGATATTCTATTATTAACTAGTAACATGGAAGATGAAGAGCTAGAGAATAACGAATTTGCTGAATAGGTTGCGAAGCATTTCAATTGTGCTGTTGTAGCTTTATTTGATTCCGCGTTCTCCATACAAAACAATCCTACTGCTAATTGCATAGGATTTGGGTTTATTAGAGATGTTGATATTCAGAACAAGACGATTGAGTTACTTACAAGCTAAACTGTATCGTTTGATCTATCTAGAGTCACGACTTTCGTGAAATCAAGTGAAATAGCTTTCTCGAAACATTTCTACTTGCGAAATTCATCTACAGTCATGGAAATCAGCGAACTCGCATATGATCTTAAAGCAGATTTCACTTCGAAAAGAACCATCGATGTACCATTTTTACTACCTAAATCATGTGGATTAGGTAATTTCAGCTTCAGATCAAGAGTCTCTGGGAGAAAATGACAATAATTATCATCCCAATAATAATGTGTTTGTATGTATGCGAATAATGAATTAATTCAAATTGAAGAAAGTAATTTAATTTTTTGTGTGTAGGGCATGCATACATACTTGGTAATTTCAAAATAAATCACATAAACGGGATAGAGAAGAAGGAATATTCAAAATCATAATTTAATTCAAAGACTCCTCAGTTTTATAATAATTTCAATCAAAGTTATCCCCTCCTCCCCCGTATTAGGAGAGGATAATAAAATAAAATATAAATTTATTAAGGAAAAAATACAAATTGAAAAAAGAGACTGATATTTCTATGGCATTGCCAAATTCAAACAAAGATAAAGGAAATGACACTATTTAAATAATTTTTCAAGTAAACTTCCCCTTCGTTATTCCAGATCAGCAACACATAGTATCTCCTTCCTGTATGATTCCATAGCAGCTCTGCAAATTCTGCAAGTTTTTTACTCTGCTATGAAAGACATACCTTTGGTTTTTCTTAGATTGAATGGCATAAGATCTCTTGATAAAATAGAATCATTCTAGCGAAAATTATCAACAAAACAAATCATTCTAGCGAAATATCTGCATTATTATTCACTCGATTCAGACTAATTTAAACGCATTTAAAATGAGCATTTTATTCAATATGAGCAGAATGTAAAAAAAGAAAAGAAAAAAAGTCTAATAAAATGGGAAGATAAAAATAAATTAATAATTGCCAATAAAAAAGAGAAACGAAAAATTAAAAAATTTAAATTCAAATTCAATCATAAAACAACAAAAATAACAAAAAAAATTAAAAAATAATTCAAATTATAAAGAAAAATGAAAAATATTTTAAATATCTCTCCAAATAATCAAATACTGCCAGAAATTCTTATGATAGTTTAAGTTGACGATAAAGATAATAAGTTGATTTGTGTTCTCCAAAATGACTATCAATAAAACAATCGAAAAATATACTATGTGATGAACTTTTCCACAGATAAGTCAATGATGTAATACTTATTTTTCTTAGAGTCATAAATATTTTAAATACCTGCTATTGTTGCAGCTAGGAAAAGTAATAGTGTTTTCCATAGTATCATATTTGATTTAGGGAATATGATTTGAATTAGAATTGAAATAAGAATATTCAAAGAGAAACACAATCCCTCTAATTTAATAATATAATCTCAGTTGTTATTCAAATTTTCAAATGTTAATATTATCCTCACCAACATTAATTACATCGTTTATTTTTGTAGTCTAATGGCATTGAATAGCAATAATTATTTTAATCATTAAAAACCAGCAAAAAGTCATTTTCTCAAAAAAATTCTCATGAATATTATATTCAGACGATCCAATGAAGTACATCAAGAGAAAATATGAACATTATCTGCAAACAAAGACTTTTTTATTTTTTATCATGATACCCAAAACCCTTCTGAATAATTTAGAAACTACAACAGTATTATCAATCCCTCTTATTTATCTAAATTTTTTTGTTATCGTCTTTAAAGAACAGTTAATGGCGTAGATTCGCTCTATTTTACTTTCTCTGGTTTGACATATTGAAAAACATGTGATTATGATCTTGATAAGAATTATCCTCAACATATTTTCCTTTAATTTAACATTAGGACTGATCTTTACAATAGCAGAAATGGTTTGAAATTGCTTTAAGGTTTAGTTTTTAATCCTTCCCCCACAAATTCATTAAAAATCTCTAATGAGACTTGACTTTGAGAGTGATATGATGATGATCTTTTTGTAGTCAGATAGTATAACCAAAGGAGATTTCGCAAGAGATGGGGGAGAAACAATAGAAAAATAATAAATACACATTCAAGAAATAACACTCTTTGTTGCAAAAATTTGAAGACCGTTCTGTCTGATGGGAAACAGCACGTCTTTTACAGGAAATGATCGCATCGCTAAGGAGCTAGGTATTACAAATATGTTGAGGTCAATTTTTTAGTTAAATCCCTGGTTTTTTACTTTGAAATTCACAGGTAACAACTTTCCTGATGGCGAAAAGTTCTTTGGACTCATCAATGTAAACACAAAAAATCAAATGAGAATAGTGTTTGATAAATAGCCAGTCCTGCATGAGTGTGTGAGCATTTAGAATTTATTGGGTTTTATTTGTTTAAACAGAGGGACAACATCTGCTACTCGAACTCGATCTTCCAAGCATTCTTCAATTGTGGACAATTTAAAAAGATGGTGCTGGAATACAAAAGTGGAAAGGATGCAGTAAGCAAATTTCTAAGGAAATATTTTAACAATTGCACATAAAACTGAGGGGTTTAAAGAGAAGAAAAAGGATAGATTAATCTTAAAGGCAAATTATCAATAAGAATATCTTATTGTTGCAGCTTAGAACAATTGTTTTTTATTCTTTTTTTGACAAGAAAGACAATCCTATTCTGCTATTACAAGATCTGTTTCAAGATATCCAATACAGCAAAAAGAAAACAGGAATTTGCAATTCAAATAAAATCATGAAATATGTTCGACGTTGCAATCCCGATTTCAAGGGTGAAGACCATCAAGACTGTCATGAGTTCTCAATTTGGTTCCTTAACTGCATGAATGACCTTCTCAATAAGAAATTCACTAGTAACAACAAAAAGCAGCTTCTCCATTTTTGAAATTGCATATTAGCAAAATATAAACAATCTGTTTTTTCTTTTGAGCATCTAGAGTCGAAATAAAACCCCAATCCACCTTAAAAGAAAGAACCTTCGTTAATTGAAGATATCTTTGGAGGAATGCTGACAACTTAGACGACCTGCTTAGGCTGTAAGAAGATCACTGAACGTGATGAGCCATTTTTAGACCTATCCATTGACATGCTGCCTAATGCATCTCTTAGCAGGTGTATTAGATAGCAATCAGAAGTCGAAATCATGAGTGGAGATGATTAATTTTTTTGTGATACCTGTAAGAAAAAATAAGATGCTGAAAAAAGGTAAAAATAAATACATGAGGAGAAATGAAATAATCCACAAACACCAATTTGTTTCAACAACAGAGTCTTGATAAAACAACTACCTAAGGCTTTAATCTGCCATCTAAAGAGATTCAAATATGACGAGCGACAAAATAGGATGATAAAACTTCAACAAAAAGTAGCTTTCCCTCTGGAATTGAAGCTTTCACCAGTAATTAAAGTTCAAAATATTTTCACTTTTTTTATTTGTATTATTTTTGTTTGGGAAAGAATTATAAACCTCCAAGAAACAGCGGAAATGATGAAGAGTCAATAGTAACAGTTAGTAGTAACAAAAGTACTGTAAGTACTAGTGCAGCTAACACGAAAAACAATGAGGACAATAGCAACCTAGAAGATTGGAATTGGAAAAATGACATAAATTACCAGCTGAATGCTGTAATAATTCATCATGGATAAGGCCTTTCAACTGGACACTACAATGTGTTGATTAAGAAAGATGATTCATGGTATCTCTATGACGATGAAGAGATATTTGTAAGAATAATGGGAAAAATATTAGAAAAGAAATACAAGTTTCATATTTTTTTTTCTTAGAACCAACATCAATTCAAAAAATTAAATTATGTAAAGTTCTAATGGATTTATTTTATTGTTTTTTTGTATTTTAAGACAATCGAGGAGACATACATAAATGAGCAATTCGGGAATCAAGGAACGACTGCTTGTCCGTACATGCTTTTTTACTAAAAGAAAAATGAAGATTGAGAATATATTTTGTTTTAGAAGAATATCGTTTTGTGATTTCTAAATCTGGCATACAAAAATAATAAATAATCGACATACAATATATTAGTAGCAACAGCTTCTGCGTCTTTATCTGGGAAAAAGAATAGCTTTGATTTAGATTTTGATTCGTGATGCTATTTTTTCAAGGTAGATTGTAAAAATTCTTGGGTTAGGATTTCTTTAATTTGAAATTATTCAAATAATATCTTCATTTTCTTGATCCATTTCACCATCATTATCATCGTCGTCGTCTTCTTCAGGGTTCTTTGAGAAGAAATTCTTCTATCCTGGCTTGGTGCACTTTTAGTTATTGTAAAAGATAAAAATTATTAGAATTATATTAGGTTTGTTGGAGATATTTGTTTTCCTGTTTTTATTGTTGCAAATATTTTACCTAATTTGGGTCTGGCTTAATTGTACCATCAACTCTTGCACTGAATGTATCTACAATACGTTTATCTTCAGTTGTATCCCAAACAAAGATCTCACCCTTGGAGTTACCACATCCAAAGACCCAAGCTGAATCTTCACTGAAGTTACCACAGAATAATTTTCCACAAGCTGGGTTTTTAGATGTGACCAAAGCTGGTTTGTGGTCAGTGATATTTAAGGTGTCCCAAATATTCACAGTGTGATCTTCAGATGTTGTGGCGAGCATTCCTGGGACTTTAGAAGACATGCTAACACTGGTGACTGCTTTGGAATGTCCTTTGAAATGATACAGATAATCTAAAGTGAATTTCCTAGCATCGATAGAGGAAACATATCCGTCTTCAGTTGAGAAAATGATTTGGTTTGAGTCAAGTGGGTTCCAGACAGCTGATTCAATATCAGATTGTATCTTGCAGCTCAACTAGATTTTTAGGTAAAAATGAGATTATTTGTCAGAAAAACTAAACACAACAAAGAAAAAAAATAGGAATTTAAACTTTTTTACAATATTTTCTGGTGTACGGACATCAAACATTGTTATTTTTCTGTCATAACCACCTGTTAGAAGGATGGCTTCTTCAGTTTTATTCCATTGGACTACTTGAACCTTGTCTGAGTGATGTTTGTATGTGTGAATGTTCTTCTATTAGCCGATATCCCAAATTTTCACTGTAGTGTCAGCAGAACCAGAAGCTAAAATATTACTAAAAACAAAGATAGAAACAAGTTAAGCAAATGAGCCTTTTAAGCCAGCTTTTTCTCTGGATTCTTTCTTTTAAAAACCTTCGAAAATCACCTAATTTTCAATTCTTCCCCAGTAAATCTTTATTACAATCTAATAGGTGAAATATTTAATGAAAGAACAGCATCACTGTGACTTCCAGCTTTAAGTTATTGCTTAGGTTTCTTGAATTTCTTGACTTTTTTTGAATTCTAGACAATCTCTCCACCAAGTGTAAAAGTAGGTTCAATGACATTCAAAACATCAAGGTTCCAAATTTCAATTTCTGGCAGGAAAGTTCCTACAATAGCGTAATTTCCTGGTTGCTGCACTGAAGAGTCGAAAGAAGCAGGGTCGACTCTCAACCATTCGACGCATAATGGAAACGCAGAAAGTTAGATTTCATGATGAACAAATAGATTGTTTTTGTCCTCTTCGAATACGTATATCTCCAAACTAGAAAATTCCTTTTCCTGAGAAACATCAAGCATAATCAAATTATTAATAATGCCCATAAAATACTTGTTTTTTGATTTGATCTGAGTTGAATAGTTTTTTTACAATTTTAGCAGCAATAATGAGAGAGTCAGTAGGTTTAATATGAAAGTCTTCTTTTTCTTCATCAGACATATCATCGAAAGCCTAAGAAGTTTTACAAATATTTGTTAATTTTTGAGTGAAGGTAATAACTGGTAATTCTGTTTACTGTTGGATTTCCATGTTCATCGACAAATTCTTCATTCTTTAGCATATTCACCTCTGATGCAAATATAGGCAAGTCTAATCAAATAAACAGATTGAAATTATTCATGAATCATACTATTATTATCAGCAAAAATATCAAAATGCTGTTTTTACTGTCTTCATCATCATCTTCTTCTTAATCTTCAAAATCTTCCTCATTTTCAATTTCTTAGCCAAGTTCGCGTTTTGCACTGAAACAAAAAGAAATTTTACAACCATCAATCATATTGTTTATGTCTTTTTCCACCCTATCTCTTTCCCTTTCACTGTATGTCACATTCTCAGCTATTTTTCCTCTTTTTCCTATCTTTTTTTGCATTACTTTTTTTTGACTAAAGGATCCTTTTTCATCTCCTCTACGTCGATTTCGTTGAGTTCATATTCCTTGGGATTAGCTTTTGCAAATCCTTTTTTGATCCACACAAGTGAGCTCACCACGTTCGAGTCCATCCTTTATCTTCTCTCTTTGATTTATCTTTGTCTTCTGATTGAAAAGAATATGCCTTTTGAGAGTCTATCCTACTCTTGAAATCTACTAAATTTACCCCACACTTTCTCTCAATCTCTACTTTTGGATAAAATTCACTTTTGTTTAACAAATTAACTCCCAATCAATTACTCTACCTCCAATGAATCCTTAAAATATTATTGAATTCTTCAGTGAAGTATTTTCTCCAATAAAATGATAAATCCATAATAAAACATGCAAATACAAACCATAAACTAGGGCATTTTAAGTACTTTTTGATTTTTTAGCATTTTTACAACAAAACCACTATTTTTCGGATGGATAATACTTCTTTGAATTAAGATAAACATGGCTTGATTGCCATTCTTAACTCCATTAAATATGCTTTTTTAGAGTTACCTTTTTGATGTAGCTGCTACTGCTACTGCTACTTTCAAAATCAAAAAAACAAATCAAATTTTGCTTTCTGATTCTATTAGCCGTTAAGGGATTGATAGTGAGAAATTAATCCCGCAAAAGAATTTCTTTTTTTTGTTGCTTCAATTCATTTAGATTAACAAATCTTAACAAGTCCTGCTAATTAATCCTTTTCTTTACTAATAATCCTCACTCAAATTATCTTAATAATATGGCCTATGCTACTCTCCTCTCTCTAAAGTCTAATATATTGAATCTCCCTGATTTCCTTTAAGAATTCCTCTCTCTTAGCTATTAGAAGCAATCTAGTTTATTTTAAATCTTAGATTTTTAGGGAAACATTTATTCAATTCTTCCTTTTCTTAGCCTCATATCTCCATCCTAAGAAAAATGAAATCTTTTTAGCCTCGCTTTTTCTTTGCTTGATGAGTCTCCTCTCCCACCTTTTTCAGCTCACTGCCGCTAGGTCCCAATATTCTAGAAGAGAACCTTCCTTTTTTCTGTATATATTTTTTATTTTCAAAAACTCAGATCTTCTTCTATGTGAAATTAATACAATGCATATGCCTCGATTATTTAAATTCTTTGTACCTTTCCACAGACCCCCTCTCGCTTTGAAGGATCTGGGGACACTAAGCAGGCCGCTTCCATCAACTAGAAGTTTCAGAGTCTCCTTCCCTATCTTTCTCCCGAGCGAACTCAGGTAAGTTATCAACTAATTTTGAAGATAAAAAAGATCTTATTTAATTCTCCTCTAACTTCAAAATCAACTAACAATTCAGCCTCACCTCATCTGACAGCCTTCTCACTTTTCTTAGGAAGATAAAAAGTGAAGGCTTATGTTTACTCATCCTTCCCCTCATCGCCCTATGCCTGACTCGTTTTTTCTCTGGAAGAAAAAACGAGTAGGCAGATAGGAGCGTATGACCTGTTAGGTATGGAGAATTCGACGGGAAGATTAGAAGAAAGAAAGGAGAACTTTCAATGATATTTAAACATAATTCATTTTAATTATCTGTAATAGAATTAAAAGTTAAAATATCGAATTGATAATTCTCCTTTCTTTCTTCAAGATTCGTAAAAAAGTGTAAGAATTTTTTGAATGTTAGTTTTACATGTTCAAGCTTACAAAGATTTATTTGTTCCTCCTCTTGATAGTTTCGTGAATGAACTCCAAAGATAACTTAACTATGTTGATGTAAGAAACTTGGGAATTGTATTTTTCTGAATTATTTTCATTCAGAATGATGCAATGTGTGCAGTATCACAAAAATAATTATTTTATTTTACTTTACTTTTATGACTCCTTGGTTTTTGTGGTGTTAACTTTTGGACGGAATAGCTGACTTCAAAATTGAGCTCTTGTTGATTTGTATTGACTATGAAAGTGGGAATCTTAGTCTCGGAATGTGTTCTAAGAAAATATTTGATCGTCCGAAACAGTTTTGCCAGGATTTTCACACAACAAAGTCTTTTCCGGACTTAAAACTACTCTAACATTAACTACAAGGTCTATGCTAAAACACGTTACAATTCAAGAAGGAAAAGCAAAAAAACACCTATTTCTAAGCACGTTTCCAAATAAAGAAAAAAAATGAAAAATCCCTTCCTTCTAAGCTTTAAATAAACGTAAACTTATTGGAAAACATTCAGACAATAAAAACTAATAATCATAAATGTAACTTCAGTAACCTTCGTAGTATCATCACACAATTAATAAAAACCATCTAAAACAGTTGGAAACACACAGACATACCATCAAATTACTTTTAAAAGATTTATTTTATCCTTTTTGTTTTCCTTCAACTTTCCATCCATATTTTAGCCATAGACTGCGAGTGTTCAACTTATTTACTCGAGAATTCAAACAAAATATCCCTGATCCTCTTTTATATCATTCCATTGAAGTAAATCACATCTTCTTTAAACAGAATTTACATTACATCGATCTTCTTCTAATCCCTAGCAATTACATCAGAAACCTTATCTATTTCATCCATACATCTTCCTGACATCCTCGCGAGACCATCTAATTTCAGTTTATTTTGATATATCTCTTCAAGCACTCTATCCCGTACACCTAACACATGCAGACACATTTACAGATGTTTCAGCTATTCCATTAATTCTAAGTACACATTTTTTCGAAGTTATTCTACATTCCCAAATTCAGCTTCGCCAGATACTTTACTGGATTCTTGTAATTTCCTCATTCTCTCGCCGAGATTCTCTTCATCATTCATCGCAGAGAGCAGCATGGATATTGAAACCATATTGTTAGCTTGCACTTTTTTCGATTCAAATACTCTCGAAAGATTCATTATTGTATCTTCTAATTTTTTCTTTTAATCGAGATAAAACAATTCATATTACTCGAAGCATTCATCGTCTTTGTTTTTCTCTCTTCTCCGCTTCGATTACGTTCCAGACATGTAATCAACGGCAGTAGTAAATCCGGATACAAAAGTATTGGCGATCTTTGAGATTTTTCCTTGATCTACATTTTCACGGGAAATATTTGATTTTTCCTTTGTGTCCTGAAATTCCTTTAAGTTTCAACAAAAACAGCAAAATACATGCATCAAAAACCAAATACATCCATCAAATTCCTTCCAAATATCATTCAAACTCAATGAATAACATATTTACTTCTTCTGAATCACTAAGAAAAGCCTTGAGTTCACTAGTGAAGCGTAGTTTCGGATGAGAAATGACTTTCATAAGAAACTCTTTTAAACTAAGTAATCTATCTTCGAAGAGCTGTGTTCTTATAGCTATTTCAATATTATGTAGATTTAGCTTAAGTAATGCGTTTTTCTCTGGTAATGGAGGCACAATTATGCCTATGTATTTATTATCGAATTCTTTATAAAGCCATTCGAAATCACTGTAACGTCGGCTTACATGTTGAATCTCTTTGTTTCCTTCTCTTTTCACTTCGATTAGATACTCCACTAGCTCAACTATGTACCTAGAAACAGCGTAAAAATAGGGGAAAAAATAAGAATTTTATTATTTGTTTTTATCTAAAAATATGTTATTTGCGTTGCAGTGTTATGAATAGGGATTTGGTATCAGATCCCCCTTAAAATAGCTTCTATTGATTATAGTAACTAACCCTTCTGTTAACACTATTACCATTCTTTCTTGCTGGTTTATTGTTGGACAATTTCAGCATTGATATGATCCATTTCTTAACTGAATACGAATGCATTTTTTAATCCACATTTACCAGCAGTATCTCTAGCTTTTTAATTCAATTCTTCGTTTGCTTTATCTACAATAGACTCTTGAAATTCATAGCTGCTGGAACTGGAATCAGACTCGTAATTTAAGTCTTCAAAGTTGACAGGATTGGCCTCAGGAGATGTTGTTTACATGTTCTTTACAAACAAAATTGATCTCTAGTGGTTTTTACCCAAGAATTTACTTGTTATTCCACAATCGAAAAAAAAAAATGTATTTTCCTTTCTATTGGTTCTGTTTTCTCCCCCCGCTAGGAAAACTGATCAGATGAGATGTATTTATTAATAAGTTCTGCTCTATTTGTTTTTGAAAAATTCTAAATATTAGTTATTACGAAATAAGAAGATCGATGAAACTTTTAAATTTTAAATATTGTGAGTTTATTCTTCCTTTTGTTTTTCATTTATTTTAGCAAAAATGTAGGTAATTAATTTAAAAATATAACAGCATTTTATCATTTTTAAAAATCAAGAGATCAAAAGGAAGCCTTTCGAGAAGACTTGGATAATTCTGTTACATCTTAATAATAAAAACAAGAATTCAACTCAATAGCAAATAAGCAATCGATTCTTTAACTAATACAATAATTGTTGGAATAACTAAGAATAAATAATAATACGTTTGTCCAAAGAAACAGATGTATTTATCAACATTTTCTTTCCATAGAAGTAAATGGAAAGCGGAAAAAGAGAAAAGAAGCAGGCAAAAGTAAATAGAAAATAACTCAACAGAGATTAATACAATGGCAATCAAATGTCTCCAAATTTCAGAGGAGTTTGCGTCTTCACGGTTTCGCTGCTTGACAGAAGGCAGTATCATGTTAAATGAGATTTAAGATAATCATCGAAGACTTATTGAGTTAACAAATAGTATTTTTTTCACTTAACAAATCATTGTTTTAGGAAGGAGAGTTCAAATATTAAAGGGAAATCTTAGTAATAGTCAATTTAATTCAAAATAAAAGGATGATTTTATAAATTTGAGAACATTTTCAAACAAATTGTGAAAAAGATTTCCACTTGTCTGTGCTATTTTTTGGTTTTTACATTCGGGGAGTTCTTTAGAAATACTTTCTAATAAGATTGTGTTCTTCTTCTCTTTGGATTTAAGTAAGCTGAACCTGCAAATCAAAGGGATTCAAGCGCCTATTTTATTTTGTCCTTCCAAAACTCCACTTTCTTTTTTGATTTTTTTTCTCAAATATTATTTTTCTGACTGTGCAATCTGCTAATATTTATTGTATCGTATTGAGAATGTTTATTGTCTATCACAAATTCTTTAATCGTAAGATACATTTTTAGATTGTAATCTTGCAAGATGCTGATACAGAAATCTGAATAGCAAGCCAATTAAATTATTTAAGTAATATTGAGTGGACTATTTGGTTGTTAAGAAAGAGACAAAAGAGGTTCTTTTTTTAAATGAAATAAGTCAATTGAGTTTTTATTAAAAATCACATACAATCAAAGATAAGTTGATTCAGTAATTCTGTCAAATAATTGTTCTCTTAACCTTGAGATTATAGAAATAAAAAAATAGTTCATTTATCTTTTTTGAATGGTTATTTTAATAATTAAATAAGATTAGCAAAAGCCTAGGTACTTTGTTAGTTCTAATCCATTTCAAAATTCATAATAGTAGGTCAATTAATTGAGACCATTGAAAGAGAGAGCAAATTTGCTTGTGACACTTTTCAAAGCGATAAAAGTGATACGAAAGCCCTCGAATGATGTGGCAATCCACAACTCAACTCAGATCAGTAATTAAGTTCGTTCTATTATTCACGTGTGGTTTCTTATCCTTCACACCCTTACAATTAATCGTATTTATTTGGTTTATTTTTCAAGCAAATATGAGCCTGATTAATTGTTTTTGTCTTTTGTACTTCAGTTTCTTTTTTTTCTTTTGTGATTTAAATAAAAATCTCTTCTCTCTCTATAACTGTAAGAATCTATTCCACTAAAGGAGCTCCTTTAAATTATCCTTCCGCCTTGATGTTTAGGTTTATCTCAAAATAAAAAGCGGAGTGGATTTACTCAAGAGAAGAAGAATTCATTAGATTAATTTTTTTTAGTTATTTTTATTACCCATCGAAAAAAGAAGAGAAAGACATACAAGAATGGCTGATAACAAAGTTGTGGTTAAGAAACAATGGTTCATTAAATCAATGACTGGAAAAGTCGATGATTATTATCAAGCAGCATCGAAAAAGGTAAAAATTATGATATGAGTTTGAGAATGAAAATGAGAAAAAGTATGGAAAAGAGGGTAAATGAACAAAAATTAACATTTTCATTCCATTTTTACTTTAGACACTTGGATAAGGCACTTATGGAAGTGTGATCAAAGTCAAGCTAAAAAACGGAAACCAGTAGAGAGCCATCAAGATCATCCCCAAGAGCAGAGTCAAAGACCCATAGAGATTCCTCAATGAAATCAGCATCATGAAAAATTTAGTAAAACCTAACAAAAGATCTCTTTGTCTATTTGTTGACTGCTTGAATTACTTTTTCTAATGTGCCTTGATATTTTTTTGACAATTGTTGACTTGTTTTGGACATAAAATAGGATCACCCTAATATCATTAAACTCTATGAGACATTCGAAGATGCCAGAAATGTGTATCTTGTCATGGAGTAAACAGATAAAATAATAGATGAGTTTGAGATAAATTAGATTGACTTATTTTTGAGAACTAATCTCATTTTTTTCCCCCATTTATTTCTCATTCTAGGCTTTGTGATGGTGGAGAACTTTTCGATAGAATTATCGCAAAAGGTCATTTCACTGAGTTAGAAGCTAGAAACACTTTCACTTCTATTGCTCAAGCACTTAGCCACTGTCATGCTAATGGCATCTGCCATAGAGATCTCAAACCAGAGAATTTCTTGCTTCTTAACAAAAGCGATGATAGTCCAATTAAAGTCATTGATTTTGGACTCTCGTTTATTTTCTAAGATTTCGATTCGAAAGCTAAAAGTGCTACAGGCAAAGTAAGCATGTCAACTCGTGCTGGTACACCTTATTACATTTCTCCAGAAGTACTTGAGGGAAAGTATGATGAAGGATGCGATATTTGGAGTTTAGGTAACAAAAGAAGAAGAAATTCCTTTTTTAAACTGAAAAATATTTTAATCTTTTGAAAAGGTGTTATTCTGTTTATTCTGCTGTCTGGTGTGCCTCCTTTCTTCGGACCGAATGACAATGCTATCCTCGAGATGGTTAAGCAACGAAAATTCTCTTTCGACAGTAATTTTAATCCTAAAAATACATTTAACAACGTTTCTTTAATTCTTGATTTCCCTCTTTCCCACAGTTCCTGAATTCAATAATATTTCTGAGAACGCCAAGGATCTAATCAGAAAATGCCTTTCAACACCTGATAAGAGAGTCACTGCAGCTTAGATCCTACAACATCCTTGGGTGCAAGAAACAGGCGGAAATAAATCAAATTTAAAACTTAATTTCAATGCCCTTAAGAATTTCACTACTCACGAGAAGATCAAGAAAGTTGCGTTGACTTACATTGCCTCATAGCTTAGTGAATCTGAAATCATTGAACTTGGTAAGCTATTCAAGTAATTAGACAAGAACAACGATGGAGTTCTAACTATTGAAGAAATCACAGCTGGTAACAAAAAAGACAATGAAACTAAATATGTTTTTGGAGTTTTATTTAAAAATCTAACGTCTATTTCCAATCTGAAATCAAGGGTTAAGCAAATTAGAAAGCAAACAATCTAAAGAGATTGAGAGCGTGATTTCAAGCATGGATACAGATGGAAGTGGAACCATTAATTACACTGAATTCATAGCAGCTTCAATGGATAAATCTCTCTACATGAAAGAGGAGAAACTCATCCATGCTTTCAAGATGCTGGACCAAGATGGCAGTGGCAAAATCAGCAAGGAAGAGCTCAAGAATGTTCTGGGAACAGACGAGCAATACAAAGAAATGAGCGATGACTACTGGACAAACATGATCAAAGAAGCTGATAAAAACGGAGATGGAGAAGTAACTAAAAACAAAATTTCACAAAAATAAATCCTTTTTTTTCAAAATTGTTTGATTTGTTTGATAGATTGACTACAGTGAGTTTGTAGATATGATGAGTCAAGTGAAATGATGGTGTTCATTCAAAAAAATATGCATTTTCTTTATTTCTCTCTCAGGAGATAGATGTTCTTTACAAGTCGAAAACAAAAATTTGATTATTTGCTAGCTGATTGATATTTTAAAAAATCCTTATTTTTCTTCATTTTTTGAAGGTAAAAATAATAGAAAATAGTAACTTACTCTATTAACAGTTTCAATTGTTAAATTTCTTTTTCTAACTCATTTCTTGATTTCTAAATAGACCATTATCACCATCATTTAAGACTCTTTTTAGAGCAAAATGAGGAGGTGCTTATTACAGTCGCACTTTAAATCCATATTTATCTGTATAATTTATTTCAAATCCTCCTGTCAACATTGATTTCTTTTTGGTAAGCAAACTTCTATGATTCTAAGGAGGACATTACTCCACATGTGAGGCTGTTTCTGCTAAGGATACTGCTCTTTATTGCTTATTAACTATTTAATGACAACTATTCGATCTGTCGATCCGTGGGATATTTCCATTAGCCTCGAAGAAATCTACCATGAAATTATCCTTTTTCAACACAGAAGTAGGGATTCTACTGTTAATAAACAGTTATTTTTAATGTTTAGGCTGTTCATGATCAAGGAATTGTCCAATCATTGGCTTCAATAAACATTTTGTATCTTTAACTTTATCACCAAAATATTAGGAATTGTAGATTCCTTGCTCCTTGAGTAATTTAATCTAGTCCGCTTATCTGTGGATGCTCAGGGCTGTTTTCTCACTTTTGAGCTTGTCTATGAGGTTGTGTACTTGTTTAGCCCTGAGGGTTTCTTCTAGCATTCTTTTTAAACCTTCTGCATTTCTCGCAGGGCTAAGCTATTCTGCTAATAGAATCTTAATTGTTTCTCTTTCTTGAAGGGCCTCCACGCCTAATTCGTCTACTTTTCCAGCTTTATATTATTCTTTTATGCAGGCAGTTTATTTTTCAATCTTCTTTTGGAATCTCTCTGATCGAAATCGCTCCTTTCTGAGAACTTTATTGAGAATTTTCATATTTATACAATTCACTGTTTCTTTACTTGCTTTTCTCTACATTTTCTCAGCATACTAGCCATTCATTTCAACGAATTCTTTTTGTTATTTCCATTCTGATTTCAGCATATCCCTTACACTTTCAGGAATCTTATTCATCTAGTGAGTTCGAGGAGTCTCCGGACGAAAAGAAGCTTATGATTTTGAAAAATATCTGCGAGTAACTTAGGATTATTGTAATTCTTCCTACTATTGAGAATCTTCAAGACTCTAGAGCTATTTGAAATGCCTGTCTGTAGCATATCCTTAGGTGGTTTAGTTATTTTTGGTATGATTTTTTTGATCCTATGCAGATAGTAAAGTATCCTTTGAGTGAATTTAAATGAGTTTTTTGAATGCTCTGTATTATTCAATCCGATTTAGTTTTTTTGGAGGGTCAGGGGAAAATTGTGAAGTAATGCTTTAGCGTCTACTGTTGCCTACTGAATTAGCACCAAGGACTAAAGGAGAAGACTGCATTTTCAGCAGAATTTAATAATTTTTGGTATTGTTTATGTATCTCCTGTTTTTGTTCCAAATGAGATAATTTCCTAAAAAAAGCGAAAAAAAAATACATTATTAAAAATTATTAACAAAATCAAACAGGAACTCTCCTGTTACAAAAATAGCCTTTATTTTATTATTTCTTTCCTGTGATATCTTGTGTTGATTAGTAAAACTAAATATTATCTGAAGAATTTACACTTTAATAAATTATAAAAACTCATTATTAGTCTAAAAATCCTGAAAAATTACAAGAATCGATTTGGTCAGAAAGATAATCTAAGATACATACAATTACTAACCAAATTCAAAAAAACAATTTTTTATTCTAAGTCTTGCTGCCATGAACAGTAGAATAGGAAGGAAATTGATGTTTTTGGAGAATAGAATGAAACAATTATCTGGGAGAATCACTGATTATAAAACTCAACTTGATTCTAATTTTAGATTCTCAGCAGTTGAACCTCGAAATCTCTCGTATGAGTCTATTTCAAATTATCCACCTCTAAAAATTTAATATCTCTCTATCTTATCAATTCAAGTGAGTTTCCAAATTCTGAAGAAAAAAAACAAAAATATTTTAATTTCTAATATTAGTCTTTAATTCTAGAAGAAAAAATAGCAACACAAAAAAAACTGCATATTAGGTTTTTAGTTAAAGAGGTTAGCTGATTGGTTAATCTATTATTTGACAACCCCTCTTCAAAGTTCAAAGGAATATCCCTATCAAATCAATAAAAATCCTAAGCAAGAAGAATTAAAAATCATAATCATAATAATAATCAAATAAACTTAATTTCTTCTTTTCCAAAAAACAAACATAAAGTTACCATTTCTACTCTTATCTCCTCTTGTATCTCGCTGAATTGCCTCCTAAATGAGACTAGCGAACAAGAAAAGCCTACACTTAGATGTCTCGAATACTTTAATTCGATCTGGGTATGCTCTCTGCAGATCTTCTCAAGAATCAACGGATTCTTCAGCTCCTTCTGATGGTGGATCTTCATCTCTATCGTCTTCAATGTCTTCATCTTTTCAGCAAGTTGTCCCCTTCGGTCTAAAGATGACCATGATCACAGAAGGAATCTATCTTGGAAGTAAACATATTTTTAAATTTTCTTTTTACAGTTACATATCCCTCTCTATCTCTTTCTCTCTCCGTCAAACTTTCTTTCCAATTCTCTTTATGGATTGCCTCCATATTAATTTACTATTAATCTTTAAGCTTGTATTTTCAAGCTAGCAGCAGAATGGGATAATACATTTTAAAATATTTACACTCATACAATAAATGAAAAGGAAAATTGACATTCTACTGAAATTTTTTCTCGAGATGTTTGTTAATTTATACTATGGCTACGAGCAATCCAGTGGTGATTAAATGACTTCTGTCTCACTGTGTGTAGATTTGGGCAAAATTAATGTATTTTTTCTTTCTATTTTAAGAAACTTTCAAATTGTAAATGATTAGAGAGCCCCACATTCCTTCCTTTCACTGGGAATATATTGAAATTTCTTTGATTTCTAATAATATTTTTTGGCTTAATTCAATCAAGGCTATGGTTGCGCGACGGATGAAGCAGAATTAGAAAAAGCTCGTATTACGCATATAATTAATTGCTCCCCCACAGATTGTCCAAACATGTTCCATGAACATTTAACTTATCTTAACATCAACATACAAGATAACTGGAAGACAAACCTCTTCCTCGTGATTCATATTGTTATTGATTTTCTCAAAGACACCCTTCAAGCAGGAGCACGCGTACTTGTTCATTGCAATTAGGTAATTTAAGTATTTTTTGAAAAGATTGTCTAAAAATAGATTTTTCCATCTGATCTAAAGATTATTATATAACATAATCTGTCGATTCTGGAGATAATCATTATTAATTCTTTGAATAATACAAAATAATTCAAGTTGATTTAGCCCTTTTAGTTTTCATCTAAAAAGGAAATGAAACTTGAAAAATAAAAATATTTTTAAATTATTATTTTATTAATATTTTTAAATTTTTCTTCTAAATTTTTATGATTTTTTTGAATTATTGTTATGTTTTATTTAGGGAATCAGCCGATCTCCATCTATTGTCATAGCCTATTTGATTTATACACTGAAAATCCCAGCTTAGACAGCTTTGGAGTATGTTAAAAAAAAATATCCTCAAGCTGATCCAAATTTAGATTTCTTAATTTAACTAAACGAAATGTACAAGAAGGTTGCAGAAGATAATAATATTAATATTAATCAATATTTTCGTTAATCTCAATAGTAATAATCTAATTAATAGCCATTATTTGAAAATGATTGCAGTGTACCTTCTCTCGCTTCTTCATCGTCAATAGATTCTTTCATATATGAACCTGGTAGCTCTTCATCTGCTATGACACTTATTACGATCACCACTCCTGAGTTACCTTCACTTAAACTTAATTACGATTCTTACAAGCTAAATGCATCAAATCGAGTCCAGAATAAGCCATTCTCAAAGACTTTTAATCCATTAGTTGATAAATCATATTTCGGTATTCCAAAATCTAAAAGTGGTTAAGCATTGAAATCTCTTAGTTCAAGTACTAATTCATCGACAATCATCGATTAACTTGGATAAACTGAAACATCTGATTAGCCGATTCCTTATACATTACCTGTTTCTTTGCATTCATAGAGAAATACTGCTACATAATCTTCCCCTCATTTTAGAAGAAGCCATTCCCCAGAAGGAGAATTTCCAACAGATATCTTTGGTAATTTCTGTTTACCTTCCTCGCCAACACATAGGAATCAACTTAATCAAAGTTGATAAGATGAATGAATATCATCCATGTGACTTTTAGCTAGAAAATCTTTAATAATAAGAAGACTTAACAAATAAATTTAAATTCGATTTGATTTGAGCTGTTTGAAATGTTATTTACTAATAACTTAAGAAATCAAATAGCTCTCCTCACACAAAACAAAGAATAGTTAGATAGACAGACTGACACTGACAAGTTCCATGCTTACAATTTTTAACCTTGAACAGTCCATATCTTTCTAAAAACCAGAATCCTCTTCTACTCTACTACTTCTATTTAAAGTGTTAACTTTTTTTCGATCATATTTTCTATATTAACCATAATCACACTCTCTATTTTTCGTTTTTTCATATGTAACTATCCATTCACTTAAGTATTCAAAATGATCTGAAAAATGAATGCGATTGCTTAAAATATATTCTTCTTCTTCTTTGTTCGTTATTTGTTTTCCAAGATGAAAAATTCATGAAACTATTATTTTTAAGATTTTTGCTAATATTTCAAGATACCTTTTATCGAAGAATATGTGGTTATCATGCAGCCAAATATTATTTTTGGAGGGAAAAAGAAATAAATAATGTTGGAAACGATTCTAATTAAGCAAACATTTTCCACCCTTGAATTATTATCTTAATGTTAATAAATTGAGAATCAGTTAGGTTCTTTTGACTAGCATCTTGAAAAATAAGAATATGGAAAATAACAACGATATTAATCACAACAACCAGAAATCTACTGTTCTTGCAGCTTCTTTGATTAATAGTTAACTTGCAAATGAGAGCTATGCTAGAGAAAAGCAATTACTGACTCTCCCAAGCATCCTGACATAGAATTTTGAAAAACAAACCACCACAAATGAATAGATAAAATAGCAGATACAACAATAATTATAAAATAACTAAATGCAGAATTCTCAGGAATTACCTAGAAGGAGATCTCGTAGAGGATAGAGTCTATTAGATAGGAGGATCATTACAGAATAAAATGATACTATTAACGAAACTAGAGATGGGTTAATTCAAGATTTACAGAAATGGAGAGGTAGAATCAACACTGATGGTGATATTAACTCTAATTAGCTAGATATATCTGCTAGTAACAATGAAAAAAACGAAAAGAATGTCACTTGGGGATACTCAAGATTTTTTACACTTTCAAATGATCAATCAAGAGCGAAAGGAACTGCGAAATCATAGATGTCTAGTTATGCTAGCAAAGGCAATAAAGAAGAAATCAAATCAGGATTGAGAGTCAGATTCTTAAAAAAAGATGGTTCTTTTAATAGGTCTTCAAATGAAGATTCCAAAACACAGCCTTCAGAAATGAAAGCGAAAGCAAAGATAAACTAATCTTAAGAATAAGAAAAGAATGACAACTTTAATAACAATTCTGAGATAAAGTCTCCATCTGGAATGAAATTAGCAGATAATAACAAGAAGATTAATAAAACAGTAGCTCCTTCAACACCAGATGCTCCATCAACTGCTGGATTACTGAGCTAAAATTCCTAAATCCAAGATTCAACTACAAGAAATGGTATTATTGGAAAAGTTGTCTAAAAGAAATGGAAAGGGAAATTCAGTGGTTCAAATTGTCTAAATGGATCTGTTATCGAAATGTGGATTAACGATACTCTAGCGGAAGCACAAAGTGATTCTTATTAAAGTTCTAGTGTCATCAAGCCAAGATTCTCCTTGATGGATTTCACATTAGATCGAAAAGCACTCAGGAATAAAGTATCAAACAAAAAATACAAATAAACAATATAAATTTCCTCTTTTGAAAGATCAGCATCCTTTCCTTATTTCCCTCCTTCATACTGATGTTTTTGATCCTTAGGGCTTGCAGAACAACGACGTGGATAGGATATTTCGAAGTCTTTTTGTTTACAGCTTTGGATTTTATGAAATGTTAGAAGAGCTCCTAGAGCACATCGAAGAAAGAGATGTAATTATGGCTTCAGTTTGGCAGATATTTGGGATTCTCTTGGAATACTGTGCTCGAGGAGAATTCATTTTAACTGTTAACGTTCTTGAGAAGCGTAGAGCAGAAATGGAATCGAGTCTGAAGAAGATTATTTTAGATTAATCTGCATAATTAGAAACTATCGAAGGGAAAGAGGGTGCGATGCGTGACGAATTCGAAGAAACTCAGCGACGATTGATAGCACAGATTGATAATCTCATCGAAGAGAAGAATAGACTTCTTGAGAACAATATTATCTTAGATAAACAGTTCAATGAAGAAGCGAAAATGCGTTTGCAGTTTGAACATAAAATTAATGAATTATACAGTGTTTACAGGGAATAATCAACGAAACATCGACGATTGTTAGCGGATTAAGAAGGATTGCATTAAGCTGTGAATGTAGCCTAGTAAAAGATGCATGCAGCGTAAGAGCAAGTAAAAGAAGAATGCATTCTCCATGCGCAAACGAAAGAAACAGTTAAATCGCTAAATGCTGAGTTACTTCGAGCGAAAGCAGACTGTGAACGATTTGAAATGTCTGGAAGAGATGTGAAACTCAAAATGGAGACACTTTAAAGGTCGAAGCAAGAAGGAAGTGAAGAATTATAATAAAAAAATGCAACAATCAGCAATATTACATTCCAGTATAATAATCTCATCAGTAAAAAATTTTTTTATTAAGAGGAAAAGAGGGGAGATTTCAAGCGGACAAAAGTTTAAAACTGCATAGGCAACACGGCACCTTGATATCTCTTTTTTTAGCTGACTGGATTAACATTTAGATTTGTTAACATCATCCAACCAGTTAATATTTGACTTTTTTTTGCTTTTCTTGTTTCCAAGATGAGTTTTAATAGAAAGAAGCTAAGGAAAAGAGAGCAGAGGAAGAGCGTATTTAAATGCAAGAACAGTTTGACTAGCTTGATCGACGTTTAACAGAAACATTGAATGAATTAGATTTGACGAGAGAGAAACTAAATAACAAAGAAAATGAATTATTTGCATTCAAACCAATAATTGATTTTGGATAGATGAAAATCAAAGAAGCAGAGGAATAACTGTTACTCAAGTCGATTATTGTGAAGGATTTACAGGAGTAGAATTCATAATAAGGTGTAGAGATCAATTTTTTGAAGGAACGAGTGTATGATTTAGAAACAGAAAGAGAAACGGTCAGTTAATGTCTTAAGAAATACAAATCAGGCTAAGGAGAAGCGGAGTTTGAACTCTAGAAAGCGTTGTCGAAGATATCGCAGCTGACATATGAAATAGAAGAAGCAAATCTCGAAATCAAAGATAGAACAGTATGGCAGATTGATTTTAGAAAAATGTGACGAACGAATGAGAAAAAATACAATATAAAAAGATGTTTTGTTTTTGTGGTTTTGAAAAAAGAACGTTGAGGAGGATTTGCAAACAAAACTAGTTGAATTAAGTGGTGAATTGAAGCTCTATAAGGAAACGAATGGCAACGAGATGAGCAGCTGGAAGGGGAAATGTAACCGAGCTGAGAAAGACTTAAAACGTGCGTTCGATGAATGGTCCAATGACAAGGCTTTAATGGAGGCACTCAAAAAAGAAAAGGAACAACTTTTGCATTAGACATTTGAGTTACGCAATTAGATAACTTCCATAAGAGATATTGGATAGAGGAATCTATTCGAACGATCGGATTTGAATGCATTGCTGGGGTAAAAAGATATTATGGTGTAGACACTCAAAGACGATAATGCAAAAATATTGTTGCAGTTATCTGAATGGAAAATTAAGCTGGAAAGAGTGGATAGATAGCTTATATCGATTACAACTTAGCTGAATGAATCGTAAATCACAGCGAAAGAAAACTCTGCGTGCATGAAGGAACGATATGAGAAAGAGATCGCGTAAAAAAAATAAAAAATTGTGGGAATTAAAATGAACCAGAAGTTTTACTGGTTTCTAATGGCTTTAAATAAAAAGTATCCAAAATGTTTGAATTTTTTGGTAATTTCATAGATAGTTGCGCAAGGTCGACACGAAGGTTGATGGGATGATGTTTGAAGACATTTATGGGTAGTTGGTTCGGACAACGGAGTAGTTTACTTAGAATTTGGAAGATCTAAAAGTTCTCCGAGAATAATTAAAAAAAGCAGAATAATCCCTTGAATCGATAACTGGTTAGCATGCAGCTTTGCAGTTGCTGAGTGGTTAGCAGAAGTAGAGCATCGAATAATTCTAAACTAGCTTGGAGGTCCATATCAGAGAAAATTAGGATTTACGAGCAAGACTGAAATCTGCCAAGGTTCTTGCACTTTCAGAGATAGACACGCTGAAGAGCAATCATAACGCTGAAATAGAAGAGCTTAAGGTGAAATATGAGAATGATTTGAAGTCAGCGATTGAGAAAGTTTAAGAAGAAATCATGGAAGCGTAAATGCTGAGGGATTAGGAAAGTGATTTTTCATCATCTGCTGCGATTATGGTAGAATAAGGATAAAATTAAGTTGAAGGATCAGATGAAGGATCAGAAAGAGATTCAAATAATGAGGGAGAGTAGTAAGATGAAGAAGAAGGGTAAGTTAATTAAGATAATCGCTCAGAAATGATAGAAGATAGTTAATCTGAAAAGTAACAAAATGAGAACAACATAAATAGTCATTCATAGAAATCTATAAATGATAAGAATCAAGGGTTCGAGTAAGGAGATGGTGTTAATGATAAAGCTATTGATAACACAAGTAAGATAGATAAACAAGAGAGTGCAAGACAAATCGCTTCAAGGAGACAATCAACTGAAGATCAGACAAAAGGAGAATAGCAATAAAAATAATCATAATCATAAATTCAAATTGTGATTTCTTAAGCTGATCAAGGAGGAGCTGATAATTTGACAAGACAAAAAGGAACTAATGATTAAAGTAGTACCATTGAAGAGCTTAAGCAAGATTATAATTCAAGGGTTGAAATTTCAGCATAAAAAACAGAAATAAGCAATTAGCTTTACAATTCACAAAAGGGATCATAGCTGCCTGTTTCTGGGATTGATTCGAAACACGATTTATAAAAATCTTCAATACAACAAGAACCAGCAATATTACAAGCGACTAGCTAAGCATCAATATTATAACCTACTGGAGAACAGTAATAATAGCATGACAGGAATGTAGTTGTATCTGATCAAACTGCAAAAATGGTTTCATCGAATGCTAGTGCACACAAGAAAAAAACAGAAGAACAAAAGCAAAAATAATCATAAATTTTAGCTGACCATTCCTCCAAGAAAATCATGTCCTCAAAGAAAGAACAAGTTAACAGTTAAAGTATCTCTCTTGGATCATAGCAACCCTCTGTGAAAGGTTAGCAAAACAACTTTGCAGACAAATCCAACAGTGACAGCAAAGAATCGAAATAAAGCAGACTTGTTTTGAAGAAAGTAGCTTCCGAAATTTCTAAAGGCGAAGGTGGCATTTTAGATAATTAGAAAATATCTCCTACAGATGTAAATTCTGTATTAGGTGCAAGCAATTCAACTCATTTAGATGAGATAAAAAAGAGCATTCGAAGAAAGTAAGCTGTAATTATAGGAAGAAATATTGAAGTTGTTGATGCGTCTCAGTAAACTGATCTATCGCTGATCAACAACCCAAAATATAGCATATAGAATAGCACTCCAAATACTAAAAATATTGGGAAAAACTAAGACAAAACAGTAGATAATAATAATTAGTAGCAGTAATAGCAAAATAATCAGAATTAGCAGTAGTAGTAGTCTTCTTCATCTGCTAGCTCTTCTTCCGTTTAAGTGAGTTTTTACTTTGCTGGATCAAAATCACCAAACGGATCGGTTCTCAAACAATCTGAGAAATATCCAACAGATAAAAACAAACCAAAGCCGTAAGCAAACAACACAATAGTTTAATAGTTCAATAGCATTTTTACCATTCTAACTCAAATTGAGGTTTTTCATGTTTCCAAAAACATAATCTATTTTTGTATGCTTGTTGATAATGTGATACTTTTTTATAATTTTTCATAAAGGAAATTGCCAAACAGTGAAATAGCCAAGATATTCCAAGGACAGAAATGACAATATAACAATCCAAGAATGTAATTCGCCACCAGCAAAGATCAACGAAATATTGATTTTAATAAATGAAATGATTTAATTAAGATATTTGTGGGAGAGGTAGATACAGTATGTTTATTTTAAAATTTTTGTTGTTTTGTTTTATGTATTTAATGGAATTTTCAAAAAAAAAGTAAAAGTTAATAATTAACAATCAATTTCGTTTTGTTGACAAAATAATCGGAAGGATTAAATTTGTTAGAATCTGTTCACTTGATAAAGGGCAATACAGATAAATGAAGATACATTGTTTATTGTTTTATTCAATGAAGCAGGATTAACTTAATCGAACATATTTTTGTATTATTTTGAGGTTTTATGAGATTTATTGTTTTTGGATATTGAAACATAAAGACATTTTTAGGTTTATTTTTACCTTTTTGTAATGATAATAGTACTGATTGAGCATTTGAAAAACAGACAACGTTTTACACATAAATATTAACAAAAAACAAAGAAGTTTAGGCTATTGAAGAAAAAAGAAATATATGCGATTCTGAGTAGGCTTGATTAAAAAATAATGGAATGACGAGTTGAATAATACTGAACAAGTTGAGCAAGTTAGCAACATGAAGCTGATTGACTTCACGCGATAAACTAAACATAGCAACAACTACAACCCCACAGGTATATTTTCAGTAATTCTGACTCAAGCTGTAGATGGCTTGAGGGTAAGGGGGAGTGATTTGATTCACAATAAACTATGACTTTTGTTGTTATGCCTTCATCGCTAGCAGTTAACAAGTTTGAAACATACAAAGAATGCAAAATAATAATATTTGTTTGGTGGTTTAATTGTTAAATTGCTACATTAGTCTCTTTTTGATTTTCTTCAAATATTTATTCAAATTGACTTTTTTCAGTTGGACTTTCAAATTTTTTAATCAAAAGGATTTTTTTAAGATTCCCCCAATATTTATGAATTACAATACCAACCTTGCCTTGAAAATTGTTAGTTGTTTTTCTTTCGAAAAGCATGCTTCTCCCCACGATTGAAATGAATTATCTTTTTTTGAGATATTTTCATTAAAAAATAAAACGAAAGAAAGATCAGTAGCAAGACTGCTGCATACCAACAACAAGATATTTGCATTTTTTCAACGATAAAATAAAACACAAAAGGAGATAAGAATAATTAATTTATTGTTAGGAGAATAAAAACTAATTAAAAAAACAAACTACAAGGGTAAGAGATCCATAAGGAATAAACATACCACAATCAAAATATTTAGATGCTCAGCAGTACATACTCACCTTAAAATAACTACGCCAGCAACTCATCAGTCTTAGAGAGAGATAGATCTGCTTGTATATTGCTTATTTTATCATTTAGCAGCTTGATTTCCCACTACATTTTGAAAAATATTATCTTCTTTTTTGATGCAATTTTTTTCATATTTTATTGGATTAAACAAGCAATAATGATTCGTTTTTTGTTTGTTTAGTATTATCTCCATCCAGGTTGCGTTTAACTCAACTGAACGAGAGACTCTCTAATATGCAGCTTTAGCTTGAAGATACTGTTATTGTAATTATAAAATGAGAAAAAAAATTGAGAAAGAATTTTACCAAATACTTGGGATTACTCGCTTTTTCTGTCTGTCTGATTTCACAAATATTGTTCCCTTTCCAACAGATCAAGAAGGAAGTTTACGAGTCGAAGATCAAGTCTCTCAGAGACAAGATCAACAAAAATGCTATCGATGATGAGGCAAAATTTAAGGTAAACAAAAATTTATTCACATGCATTTAGATTTTTCAAAATAAGAAGAGAGAACTGGTTTGAAAGTTGTTTTTGTTTGATAATTCAAAAGCTACTCAATGAATAAATCTTGAAGACGCAAGAAGCCCTCAACACTGATTCCGTTAGCAAGGAAGTATGAATTTTTAATATTCATTTTAGTACCTTCATAATTATGGATTCAATTTGATGAATTCCAATAGAGTGTGGTTGAGAAACGCAATAAGGATTTCAAGACAATTGACTCGAGATTCCAATCTGAGTTGAATAAGGAAAAACAATCGAAAAAAGATGTTGAAGCTAGGATCTGCAAGCAAGTCGATGAAAAAATCTACTAAAGTCGTCTAGATCTCAACAAAGATAAGAGACAAAGAGAGGAATTCGAAGAACGTACTGCTTAAGAAATCGGAGACGAGATTCTTCAGCTCCAAGAAGAAATCGATGAGGAGAGAAAAATCAGAGAGGAAGAGAACGATAATTTAGTGAAGAGATTAGGTGATGAGGTACAGCGTTTCTAGGAAGCTGTGATTTAGGAGAAAAAATCTAGAGAAGATTCTCATCAGTAGTTATTCAGTTTGCTTGAGGATATTAATGGCAAGCTACTTCTAGATCTCAATGTAAGCATGATTCATAGATTTGTATATTGGAATAAATAAACATAAAAAATAAGATAATTGACCAATTCTTGTTTATTTTTTAGAATGAAAAGACAGCTAGGGAGAATATCGAGGAGACCTTACTCAGATTACTTGAGGAAACCTGTGCCCGTGTGGAAGATGTTGCCAGAAATAATTGACTCGATTTTAGTTAGCCTGAAAGTTTATTGAGAAAGACCACACAATTTCTTTTTTGCTAATATGGTATCATTTTCTAAAGATTATTTTTGCTTATTGTGTTGTGGCTGTCTCGTTAAAATAAAAATAAAAAAATACTTGTTTTTGGATGTGATTTCGGATATTTAGGATTCCAAAAAGAAAAGGAAAAACAGCAATATAATGTGTAGGATAAATGCTATGAATCGTTTGTTTCTTTTTTCATAGTTATTTTGAAACTGATGTTTTTTCTTGTTGCTTTGACAGAAAGTAATTAATATCCTCTTAGCCTTAACTATTTTGTTTACATAACTTTTTTTCATGCCTTTGGATCAGGGAATCACATAAAATAAGCAAAACATCATGTAACCCATGAATAATTATTTGATATCCAGTCAAAATGAGACAAATTGGATTGTTTACTATTCTAACTGTCTAAGAGTAAAGAGTGGCAATGGGACATTACCACATTTTCACTTAGCCATATTTTGGTAAAAATTTATTTTTTTGACTAACCGTTGAAGATTTTGTTGCCAATAGCACTTCAAATTAAAATGGCTTTTTACTCGTTTATTCAAAACCTACTTATGTCATGTCTAAAAAGGGTAATATGTATTTAGCGAAAAACAGCTAAAAGCTTTAGTTTTTAGTTTTTTCTCTCTCTCTCTCTGGATTTCAATATCTAGAAATCAAAAAGATCCATTTGGGTGACAAAAAATTTATTATTATATGCCAATTTGAATTCCCTATTTTGATTATAATTATCTTATGATAATCCTTACATTTCTATGAAAAACTGAAGAAGAAAAAAACATAGAGTAATGGATATATTACCATGTGTATGAGTGATTTAAATAAGATCATTGGTTAGCTTATGTCAGTTTGCATGTTGGACAGATGAATTATCTCAAAAGAGACATTTATAAAATTCAATTTATTAGGGTAACAATAGTTACTGCAATTATTAATTTGTGTTTGTTGTATCAGAGTAATGTTGATTTATCTTACCTATTATATGATAAGAATTTCAATGAGCTGATTCTTCTCTCTCATCAAACGAATTTAGTAGAAACATAAACAATCGAAATATTGATGTTTTTAAGCTAAAAATCGTTAAGAAAGAGACACAAATAGTAACTAGAAATTTGTTGAGATTAGAGAGGAATCATTTCACTGTTCCCAGAGGTCTCAAAAAGATGAAAGCTGAATCATTGGGGAGAATATCGAGAAGACAAATGACGAATTCAAAATGTAAGTAAGGACTGAGGTGGGGGGGGAGAAATAATCAATTAGGAATCATGTATTTGTTATTACGCATCTCCAAAATATCTTACGTCGCTGACGAATCCATAAGAGTTTAGGGTTTTCATATTCATTCTTAGATTTCGGATTTGTATTATTGTCTTCATTTAAATACAAAAGCTAGCCTATTTCACTGTAGAATAAAAAAATAATTAAAAGAATCAACACACTCAATTTGACTTAAGAATAAGCAAAAACAAAAATGTCTACATCATCTCCTGCCTAATCCAGACTCGCAGCCCTCAACGCTTAACTTGGTCGTAAATAATGAAAGTTATGTTTTGAGGCATGTCTTACTTTGAAATCATTTTTCTTATGATTCTGTTTTTGATTTTGTAATATTTTTCCAGCTGAACTTACTCCTGTTTAGATGCTCCACTCGTACAGAGCTAGAGGTACTACCCAAAAGCAGCCTCTCTATGAGACATTCTTCGGTCCTAAATGGGCATACAGGAACAAAGTCTATGACATAATCTCTCAGCACTCAGAGAAATTCAGTGCTCCTTACATTGATGAGCATGATCGTGAAGTCACCAGGAAAGTAGCTTTTAAGGAACTACATTTCATAGCTAAGAACTTAAACATGGGATATGCAGAGTACTTAAAGGATCCTCATGCGTTTTCGATGACTTCAAACGCTGTTTACTCTTGGAATCCAGCTGTCTCTGTGAAGTACGGTGTGCACTTCAGTCTCTATGGGAAAACCCTCATGAGTATTGGAACCGAAAAGCACATGCCTTATATTCACCGTATGATGAAGATTGAAGACATAGGATCATTTGGACTTACTGAAATGGGACATGGAAGGTAAAATATTTGAATTTTTTGTTTTGCACAAGCCATCAGCTAGGAGAATTACTTACTCTTTCGAAAAAATGAATATTTGATGAGCTATTTTGTTTTTTTGTTTTCCAGTAATGTTCGAGGCATCAAGACAACAGCCATTTACGATCCAGTGAAAAATGAATTTATCATCAACACACCCACTAATGTTGACATGAAGTTCTGGATTGGCGCCACTGCATAGCTAGCTAACATGACTGTCTGCTGGGCTCAACTCTACATTGGTGAGAAATGCTACGGTGTTCATGCGTTCCTTGTACCAATTAGAGACATCGACACTCATAGGATTATGCCAGGAATCACTGTTGGCGATTGTGGTCCCAAACTTGGCCTCGATGGAATTGACAATGGATTCATGATGTTCCACAATATTCGTATTCCTTACGACAATCTTCTTGATAAATTCTCCTAAATTGAAAATGGTCAATTCAAGACTTGGATTGAAGATGATTCCAAGAGATTCGGTATTCAAATGGCAAGTCTCAGTGGAGGTAGAGTTGTTGTTGCGATGAATGCCGTCATGAACTCTATTATCGCAGTAACTATTGCTGGGAGATATTCTGCTATCAGAAAACAATTCGGTCCACCTGGCAAACCAGAACAAGCTATTATTGAGTATCCGTTAACTCAATATAGAGTTCTCCCTAATGTCGCAACAGTTATCGCTTAGCAATTAGCAGCAAGTCATCTTTGCATAGTCTGGGATGAAAATCTCAAGCATCTCTTGGATGTCAAGAATACACTCATGAATGAATTACATGCTATTAGTTCAGTTCTCAAGGCGTTAACCAGTTGGACTTCTACCAGGATTATCACCGAAATGAGACAAGTCCTTGGAGGGCATGGTTACTCTAAATTCAATAGATTCGGATAGTTGTACAATGATAATGGTAACACAATAAACAAAAAATCAAAATCCAAGATAAAAATTAGAAATTTCTCTAAACACTTGTTCTTTTGAATAGACATAATGACTACTTGGGAAGGTGATAACAACGTCTTGCTTCAGTAGACTGGTAAATTCTTGCTAGATGCAGCTAAGAAATTAATGAAGGGTAAAGAACTCCCCTTTGGATGCACGAAATTCTTATCTCTCGAACCAGCTGAAGGATAGCTCTCTGGATTTGGTGGCGAATCTGATTTCCTGAACAATGGAAAGCTACTCAAAGCACTCTAATGGAGAGTCAATCTTGTAAGATAACCTTCATTTAAGAACAATAATTGCTTTTACCTTTCAATTAGTGCGTTTTATAAAATCCCTTTTTTTGTTTTTCTACCTCAGCTTCTTCAGAAAACTGGACTGAAAATGCAAGAATCCATGACAACCACCAAAAACGGATGGGAAGCATTTAACGCTGTTTAGCCATTCTACTCCGTTGAACTTTCAAAATCATTCGGTGAAGCCTGGATTGCTGAAACTGCTTTGACTTCCATCTCAAAAATTACCATCGAAGCTAACAAGGTATTTTTGATTAGTTTAGATCAATATTTTGATGATAAACCTTATTTAAACGTTGAATTTTTTTCTCTATCTCTCGCCCCACAGAAAGTCCTATCTAAATTCATGACCTTGTATCTCTTGGAAACAATTGACAAAGACATAGGTAATTTCCGTTTTGGTGGATTCATCAACTGCACCCAGCATGAAACCATCAGATCAACTATTCTTAAACTCTCCAAGTAAACAGCATATTTCCAAAAATATTCTTTGGTTTTTTCAATTTGCTTTTTGTTCTTAAATCCAATCTCAGTGAATTGAAGAGTGAGTATATCGGTGTGATCGATGCTTTATCTCCTCCTGACTTCATCCTGCAAGCACCATTTGGAGCCTCCGATGGCGATATCTACAATAGATACATTGGATTAATTTACTCAGCTAAGGACACGTTCAAGAGAGTCGACTGGTGGAAGGAAGTACACAAGGCTCATAAGAAATATCATTTCGGTGAGATGGAAGAGAATTGAATAAGATATTGTTACATTTGATACATCTCTTAGATTCATTTTTATTTCTTCTAAAAATATCTACTAATAAAATAAATCAAATTCAGTTAAGTGCAGAAAATCAAAAGAAGAAAAGGGCATAAATATTTTGTTTTGCTTTTTTTGTAGCACAACATTTAAATTATTTTTATTTTCCAGTAAAAAATAGCAAACAAATCTGAATTTTGCGAATTTTTACATAAACAAAAGATTCTTATTGCAAATTCACTTCTACTTTTCTATTTTTAGGCTGTCTTTATTATTATTATTATTATTATTATTATTATTATTATTATTATTATTATTATTATTATTATTATTATTATTATTATTATTATTATTATTATTATTGTTATTATTATTATTATTATTATTATTCTATCTAATACTTCGGCTGTATTAAAGTAGATCCTTAAATGCTTTTTCATACAAAGGATTATCTTTGAGTTCTTAATCATAGTTCTATTTCTGAAGAATTGAATGATTTTTTTTCACGTGGTATGGTAGATGATTTTGAACTAAACTAAAAATGAGATACTAAATGATAGGATCACATATCTCAAGAATCCTTGCTGTTTTAACTATATCGAAGTTAGTTCCCAAATAGCACGTTTTTTGAAGAACTTGTCACATTCCGCTCCAACTGTCAAGCAGAAAAATATATTCACATAGTTGAAGTTATTAGAATTCAATTTCATAGTAATACAGATTTTTCTTATCTTTGTAATCAAATTTCTTGGTGAAATACGGATGAATTGAAAACAATAAGAAGGAGTTCACTTTGTTAGAACAAAAATCTTCACATGAATCATCTAAATCTTCCATAGATGGTATCAAATAAGCTATGTTTTTTCCTTCTTAGAATGTGTGATTTTCAGCAGCAATTTTGATCTTCAATTATTTATTTCTGCATCTGTCATATGCTGTACATACTCAGTGGCCTGACCATCTAAATTAAAATGACAACTACAGTTATTGTTTGATAGGCTGCTATTAAGCTTGCTCACTGAAATCATTCATTAATATTGGTTGTGCTTGAGAGGATTTTTATTTAAAAAACATGAAGAAAATTTAGATTGTCTGTAAGTTATGCTAATTTTACTTAGTTTTACCTATTGAAGAGCCGTGTTTAAATTATTACATGAATAATTTGTTTCACGATGAAGGTACTTTTTCTCTCTCTTCATTAAGCTATCTAAATTGCATAAGAGAATTAACTTTTGAGTTGAATGCTTGTGTCATTTATTAAAAGGAAAAGGGG
>Ga0302271_10000163_pt1 | contig 59833 bp, 28 predicted proteins | sample III_Bog_N1_1_FD_198767 | JGI IMG/M metagenome (GOLD analysis project Ga0302271, IMG submission 198767) | Peat permafrost microbial communities from Stordalen Mire near Abisko, Sweden - III_Bog_N1_1 | ecosystem: Environmental > Terrestrial > Soil > Wetlands > Peat | place: Sweden: Abisko...
TACTAAAAAACAAAAAGTAAATTCAACAAAAAAACAAAAACAAACTCATTGAGATTTCTTATCTGACACAATAAACTATTAGGAGGATTATCTAAACTCCTACTTTTGGTCAAATATTTCTTAAAATCTACCTGATTTATCTATTTGGTGTTGTTAGTAGTTTATCTTGAAATGTTCACGCCAGCTGCAGGTATTGCATATGTTTCTCCTACTTGAATAGATGAATCATAATTCGAAGTGTTCGTATTGTAAGTTGGAGCAAAGCAAGCAAGATTCTCAGTACTCAATGTATATTGATTAGTATTACTCTTAGCTTTGGAATATCCTTGTTATTTCACATGATCTAAAGAAAAACCTCTTTTTTTAGAAACAAATCCAGTTCTATCTAAGCCTTCCTTTGCACGATCTTATTCAGTTTATTAAGTAGGATCAACGATATATATTTCGGATTACTATCTCTTGCGGATGCCTTAGTTCTATTTGTTCTATATTTATTCATATTAATCTCTTGAAGATATTGGCAAGTCTTTTGATGTCTTATTAAGAGCTAGTTCAGATTAAGGTGCTTTACATGGTAATCTTCTGTTTTTGTTGTTGTTATTGTTCAATGCCATCAAAAATACAAAGATCAAAACACAACAAAATTTCTTCTTTCCTCTAAGATATCTTTTTTTTGTTTTGATTGACTTTTACAAAAATAATCCCGTTCAGGAAATAATCAATTATTCCATTCGTAAATTAGCTGATGGGATTATTAGATTGAAGTGAATTCAAAATTGTTTAAAGTATAAGTAACGAAAAACAAAGAAATCTTCAAATCGGTTTGAAGAATAATTATTCTGAAAAGAATTAACAAAAAAGTAATTGATTTCTCTGTAGGTCCAAATATTATTTCAAGAAATCAAAGAAATCAGTTTGGTGCTTTGAAATAGTAAGTGAGAGAAGAACTAATGACTGAAATCAAAGAAACAGGTGGAGATGTTGCTGTAATGCTGATTGGAATAGTCTTATTGCTGGTGGCTTTTGGAGGAATCGCTTGTAACAAAAATAGCATGATATGTTGAGAACTTAGATAGAGATGTATTCTAATGATAAACAAACAACTTTATGCTTTTTAATTTTGCTAAAATAATGTTATTTTTGTAATATTGTTAGGCTGCAAAGCGATTAAGGGATGCAAGACTGATGTTTCATCTTCTTACTATAAAAGTGAATGAGTTTGTGTATTTGTTATTTCATTAATAGAGCTTCTATTCAAAAGATTGGAGGGTTGAGATATCCTTGGGATTCGAACTCAAAGTATTCTTAATCATAAAATCCTTTGCAATTTCTAGATATTTTGCTAAGGTTTCTGAGAATCATTTTAGCTAAAGAAAAGTGAATGATTTAATTATTCTGTAAAAATCATTTTACTTACGAGAAATCAAAAAGAGATTCAATATCTCAATAAAAAATGAATGATTATCATTAGAATCTTAGAATATTAATTGACTGATTGGTGAGGCAGAAGAAATTTAGTTTTATGATGGAAAATTTGTTAATTTTTTTTGCAACAAAATTAATTTCTGAAAATGAATTTGATAATAAAATTACGTCAAAACGCATGGGATATAAGATCAGTCATTAATAGAAGCATAGAAAAGGTATTCTTACCTAATGTCAAGGAGAAGAACCTTTAGGATCATAGCTCAATAGGATAAACTACATTGAAAATGTTTAGATAAATCAAGTGACTCAAATAGTCGAAGAAATTCATATCCTTGAAGAGGATTAAGCATTACCCGCAGAGATCGAACTTACTGAGAACGTAAATACTCAAATCCCCAATCAAGCTGCAGAAAGTGATGCCACTGACAACCGAAACATCGAGGAGCAAGTCATCTATCTCTATGAAAAGGAAATTAACAATTTGTAGATCAAGGATACTTTGAAGGACTATTTGCGGCGTGGTTTGAGGACAGTAGTAACAGCTAATGAAAACGATAAGTTAGTTTTGCTAGATATTAGGCAACAACTGAAACAACCTTCACAAGAAGAATCCAACCACTCAACGCAATACACTGAATTCCTGAAATTTATCGATAAGCTGTATTTCCTTGCACTTGATAAATCATTCTCACATTTTCAGCACACTCAAAGTAGCCACGGTTTTAGACATCCTATGAATCGATTGAATATCTCAAGACTATCCAGTCAAGAGCAAGAAAATAATTAACTTTATAGGAATCCACTAGATGAATTGCTCCACAGCCAATCTGAATCGGATGAAGATGAAGAATAGTAAACTAGAAATGAACCATCAGATGCTCAATAACTTAGAAACTAAGGAAATAGCTTGTTTCCTAATTTCTTATAGCAACAAAGAAGGGAACTTGAGAGACTGAGTTAATCGTTGAGATTGCGAATTGATTCTTTTTCTAATAATATGGATCGTTCGAGAATTCGTGATTAAGCAGAGCAACCAGCGTAAAGGGATGTATTCTTGGATTATCTTGAGAGATGGCCTTCTTTGGTGTAATACATGAGTCCTTCGTTTTTTAGGCACAACAATGATATTTCAAACTAAGATAATTAATCATAAGATAACAATCAAACATCCTGATCTGCTTTTAGAATAGATTTACATAAAAAAGAATGATTTTCCATCCACAAGTGCTTTGAAATGATGAGAGAATTCAATCAAAAGAGCTTTACCTTAGACTTAATTGCCAAAAAATAAATAAAACAAAACTTCTAATGTATTATTGCCTTCAAAATAGATAGAGGAAGAATACTTCAAAAATCTTTCAAGAATTGTATTTGTTTTTTTTTATTACTGTGTGGTTTTGGACGGTCTAAAAAGCATTCTTTTAATTTCAGAATAACTTACAAGAGCTAAGGTGAATTACTGTGTAGATTAAAGATTACTTTAAAAGTTTATTTCTTATTTTTGTCTTGTTTTCTCCTTCAAAATTGAAAGCTACTCAAAATGCTTTATAATACAACAACCCTCAAAGCAATTAAATTTTATAACATCATCATCCAAAGGTCTCCGCTTTGATTTACACTAATTTTTAAACCTTCTAAATCCCAAAAACAAGCACCCTAACACATCAGTTGAGATGTTTAGATTGTTTATTTAAAAAAAGAAGCAATTTTTAAACCCAGATAATTCCCAATACAGTACAACAATACTCCTTTTTCGTATTTATTACAAAGCAAAGATAAATAAAAATTAAGGCAAGTAAAAAAGAGAATCAAATTAACCCAGTGCGATATAACAGAGGAATGAGCAAAATGGATATCAAGCAGCTAGTCACGCTGCTGGAAAACGAAAAAACATGGAAGGAAACAAATTTCTATAAAAAATAGCTAGCATAGGAGAACACCGAAATTGTCGAAGATCTTATCAATGATCTTAGCGAAATCATCAATGGGAAGCATCCCCCGATGGCGAGACTTGGAGCTGTTAGATTGCTCAAGAATTGCTTGGAAGCTGGATAAGAATACTTCAATTACATGGTTCAAGAAGGAAATTTTCTCGATAAGCTAGGTGATTATGCTAAAGTCAAAAATAACACCAATATCTTCTCAAACAAGCCTGATAAGCGTGAGTAGTAAATATCATTGACAATGTTCACATACATAGTCGAGGGATTCCTTGTTTGGTCGAGCTGGTTTCCTGAATCAAAGTTCTCCGAAATATTTGAGAAACTCAAGAAAGCAAAAGTCGCAGTTCCAGATTTCTCCAAGGTATTATTTTCAAATACATTTTGTGAACTAACACACTTGAAACAATAAGTGGAGGATTGAATTAATTGATGGTATTTCTCATTGGTTCTTATTAAATTATTTTTGTTATTTTCTCTTAAAACTCTCAAAGTTGCAAATCTTCAAAGCTGATCAGTAACATCTTTACATTGATGGGATCTTTCAAAAGAAGAAAGTATAGGATCCATCGACGGCGTAACCATCTGCTACACCTGGTGGCGGTGGAGCAACAACAGCTACATCAGGGAAACCTTAAGCTTTTTCGCCGTAACAAATCGAAGAAAAGCTTGAGGAATACAACACGACACTTGATTTCATGGTAGAAATGCTGGGAGGGATGGATTAAGCAACCGATGATTTACAAATGTTCTCCGCGTCATTTAATAGTTTCTCACAGTTTGCTGATTAATTGATTAAAAGTGGATTTTAGCTTAGTGATAATGTTCAAGAGAGTTTACTTGATAAGAGTGAGATAGCATTGAATATCCATCAGCTGATTGAAGAGTTCTTCACGTCGAAGATTAGCTTTTAGGAAATGAAAACGAACATACTAGACATGTGCAATCCAAGAAATAGACAGGCTCAAGAAGATAATTAGAAACAATAATAGGAAATAATGCTAGAATAGTAGAGACAAGCACAGCAATAGTATTAATAGTAATAGTTATAAGAATAGTAAAGACAAAAACAAGAAGAGGAAGATAGGTAGTTGAGGGAGAGATAAGAACTGGAGAGATAAAAAGAAGAAGAAGACAAAGCGAGAAAGTTAAAAGAGCAACAAGAAGAGCTATAACGACAAAGATTGTTAAAAGAACAAGCAGATTAAGCACTTGCACAGAAGGCATTGGAAGAATAAAAGAGAAAATAAGCAGAAAAAGATTAGCAAGATAAATAGCGTGAAGTCGAGGAATAGCAGAAGAAATCATAGCTTTTGTAAGCACAAGAAGATTAGAAACAGCAGCTAAGAGCGTTTTAATTACAAAAACAGAAAGAACAAGAAGATATAATAAGAAAATAGAAAGAAATGGAGGAATAAATATAATTATAAAAATAGCAAGATGAAGCAAAAAGAAATATGAAAACGCCTAAAGCATATTATGATAGAGATTACTACGATTAAGATAATGAAGAAGAGGAAGAAAGGAAGAGTTAAAGTTAAAAGAATTAGAATTATCTTGGGAATAAGTAGAATAGCTAATAACCTAGTCGACCTGAGAACTCTCCGATATTTAATCAACATGGCTAGGGGCCTTATAGCAATTCACAAGTGAATAATAATAATAATAATAATTCATAGAAAACTACAAATATTCCAGTGAATTAGCGAAATAAAGAAGAACTCATGACTTTTGATATGGATGACGATATTGATCATGATGACGAACCAGCAGCGCACAAACATTAGCAAAAGATGGCTTATACAGGTGGGCAATTAGGTTAGTAAAGTTAGGTATCAAGTCTACAATAGTCCTTGAAGACATCCACACCTAACAATATGTAAGATTAATAAGCATAAGGGAATTTCCCGTATTCCTCGGGGAACACATTCAGCAAAAATCCGTTCAATAACAATACCAATAATTAATTGGCTAACAGTAATACTATTGAGCCGATTGTTTAGATGGCTGCACCTGCCTCGAATATCAAAGGTATGGGTGGGTACTTTGCTGAGGAAGAATTCTATGAGCCACCATAATAAAGTCAGCAGAATTAGAGGAATAGCAACCAAATTGGTGGTAATCCTAATAACAAGAAATAGAAAGTGATCTTTGAGAGCAGTGCGAATTTAGATGAAGATACGAACGAACGGAAAGCGAGTAAGATATCCTAGAAGTAGATAACTACAGGGTCAAGGCTTGACTAAAGTGGGAACATCGAATAAGAAGAAAGTTTCTAGAACTAGCCTAGTAGTTAGATTCATAAGTTAAATAGTACGATTGCACCAAAATCGAAACCATAAGAGGAACAATCCAGACCTCTTGCTAATCCTAGATTTGAATCGCAGATAAACTAATCGTAATAGTAAGCTCTTTAGAGTAATGCACAACACAGGAATTTCCCTTCTGGATTCGAGAAGGTTTCGTTTTAGCAAGCAGCTTCGCTTAAAAACTAGGTGATGAGTGAATTAACATAGAATTCTTCAACATAAGTCAATTAATATCAATAATAGTATGCATCGAGCAATCAAGCAAGAGAAGAAGCACCTTCGTTTTCATATGGAAGAGATAACTTCAATCAAGGGGATATTTAGAGTGATTTAAAGTAGGAATTAACTGATTTAAAGCGAGAAAAGAATTTAAATGAGAATAAGCTGCAGGTGGAAAACAACAAGCTTTCCATGCGAGTAAGGGAACTTGAAATGTCAATGACGCAGAAAGAAGATTAAGGGAGTTAGCAGATCAAGGTGTTTTAGTCAAAACAAGAAGAACTTGAGAAGCGGCTGCAAGAAAAAGATAGGTTAATATTTTAGCAGAAGTAGTTCGCAGAACAGCAGACACGAGAATTAGAATAAGCGCGATCGATTGCGAAACAAGCAGAATAGCAGAAATCAGAATAACTGTCGATTCTAGGAGCTAAGAAAAAGAGCATGGACGAAGAACATTAAAAGACTAGGCAGTAATTGCAAGATTACATCGAAAGCACGTAGAAAAGTTATTTTAGTTAGCTAGAGTAACTCCAGAAACGATTAAATTAATCGGAAGTTGATCTCAGTAAGGAATCAGAGGAATTGTAGCAACGGGAGATAGAGAATTCCGATTTAAGAGCGGAGTTAAGATTGCTGCGATCGAAAGAACCAGGGGTTAACACAGGGTTGATTAGGGATAAGGATAATAAGATATTAGAACTCAAAGCGAAAATAGACGTGCTGAGTGGCGAGATTACTTTCAGGGAAGATAAAATTAGAGATTTAAATAATGAGAATCTGTCGTTAAGGAAAGCTGTGGAGGATCAGAGAAGTGAGATTGCTACGATTGAATCGTAGATATAGATATCCAAGGAGAATATGATTCAACGGGATATTGAGATTGGATAGATTAGATAGACGATATTTGAGAAAGAATAGATGATTTCGGCGAAGGAGTAGAATATTCAAGCGTTGGAGTAGTCGTTGTTGAAGAAAAAGGAAATTATAGAATAATTCAAGGGGTCAGCGGAGTAGTAAATGAAGAAATTCCATGAAAGTGTAAGAAAATGAAGGGAAGATGGGGAAATATGGTTAAAATAACTATTGTTTTGTGGCTGTGTTTGTATGTTAGATTGAAGAATCTGAAGCGTTGACGAAGGAACTGCAGAGATAGAAAACAGATTTGGAAGATCGAATTGAGACCCTCCAATAGCAGCATCAAATCGATATGAACCGCATAATTCAAGCTAGCAGACTCACTGAAGACGAAAAGAACATCTACAAGTAATTAATCGATGAATCCGAGAAACTGAAATCTGATAACTCAGGTGCGATTCTTCGAGAGCAAAATCTCTAAACCTAGATCACTCAATTGCAACGAAACAACGCTTATTTGAAGAAAGAAAACGAAGAATAAGAAAGGAATCTAGAAGATTTAGTCGCAGCTAATAATTTAATCACTAAAAAATTATATGAGCGCGACGAGTAGTTTGCGAAAGATCATGAGTAAATGCAACGAGAAATTGAGTTGAAAGAAAAGAAATACACTGCCGAACTCAAGTACACGAGGTAAGCAGTCGATACCTTGAAGATAGAGAAATAGCGAAAAGAGAATGATCTAGGAAGAAGTATGGATACGTTGAGAAAAGAAAATGAACTTCTTCTATCGAATCTTAAAACGAAAGCATTCCTTTCGCCTAATATGACTGCAACCAGGGCGTAGATCTTTAGTCCGATTGTGAAGCTGGAGCTAGATGGGAATGAAATAGATAGGCTAGCTAATTCTTAAATGAACAACAACAATAGTTTGCAAAACACCAATAATAACAATCAGAATTTTGACAGATAATACGAGACAGTTCCTGCAGGTATGCAGAGCAGACAAGTTGTGAATTCATTTAATCCAATTCTAGCCAATACAGTGGTAGTAATGATAAGAATACAGAAAGTGTCAGTGTTTGTGTTATTTTAAGATTTTTAAATAATTTAATCAATATTAATTTTTTGAATTTAATATTTTTAGTCACCTCAACGAAACGGTTACGATGCGCGCATAGGTGATGAGCTCAATTCTTAGAATAAAATCGAGAACAATGGTAGTTTAAATGCTTCGACGTATAGCATAAAGCCTAGAAGAGCTGTACCCAAGAATTTCCTAGGGAGAGAGACTCCCTTCAACAATGCATATTTTTCATATTTGCAAGCTGACAAAAATCAGATGTACAGGTTCAAAAAGGCATGCTTGAAGAATAAAATGGCAATTTACTAAGATAGCTACTTGAACGTTGGGATAATCACAGAAACCAAGGAGATTGATGGAAAAATATTTTTACTTTTATCAGTGTTCTTCGAAAATAAATCTCTAACTGCACCTTTGTAGTCTGTTTCGATTAGCTACTCTGGCGATGACTCAATAGGTGTCTATAAGAAACCAGCTACATTGCCTGATTATTTCAAAGAAAATGCACAACACTCACAGCAAATCATCACAGAATTCAATGATGTACCTTATAAAATCATTTAATGCTCGATAAGCTACACTTTCAATGGTAAGACCAACTAAGCAATCTTCCCTCTCCCGAATACGATCAACAAATTCTTTACACTAGTTCCCTAAGCGACTCTGAGCACAATCGCTGCGTCGTTCTCAGATTTCCAGCATCTCATGTTATGGTAAAGATATTATAATTTAATTATTTTCTGGGGAAATATTTTTAGGAATTTTTTATTCTTGACAACCTTCCATTTATTCACTAGTTCTGAAGAGATTCAAGTCGACAAGAATATTGCTAGTAGCTAGTATGATTACACTAACTATTTCGATGGGTTCTTAAATTTCGGAAATGTCGACGGATTGCCAGACTATCAGTGCATAGCTGGGTAGTATTTCGTGAAGAATATGAACACAAATATCTGGTTAAAAGTGAATTACAATAAAAAAGATCACAAGGCAATATTCTAAGTTGTCTACGATAATCAACTGGAGGAATATTCTCAAGCTACAGCGAAATATCTGCTTTAGATTCTCATTATGATATTCAGATAATGAATCAATTAGAATCTGTTAGATAAATCACATTGATATTTAAAAATTCTTCATAATTTGATTTTTCGTTGAAATGGATAAAACATTTGCCATTTTTTATGAACTTAAACCACATTTTAGGTATTTTTTTGAGAAGAATAATTCAAAAAAGTAACAAAAAACAGAGTTCATTTCAAACAGATATTTTTTAACAAACAACAAGAGACTACGATTGGGGAATCTCATTTGTCAGACCAAATAGAGTCGATATTTGAGAAATTTGATTGAGATTATTATTTTATCTCTGTGTGTCTTTATGATAGAATCTAAACAATATTCTTCCTTAAGATGTTTTGCTTTGTACTAATCAGTTATGTTTTTGGAACATTCTTTATTATGATCCCTTCATTTCGTGAGATATGATATGATGTAAGGATTCTCCACAACTGCATCAATAGTGAGCACTGTGAGAATGTTCCTAATTATGAACATCTCAGTGGAGATAAAATGATAGATTCTGTGCCAAAAATACGAAAAAAATCCACCTAAGAGAATCACTTAAAACAACAGTAAGCCTATCGATACTGTAGATATGTAGTCAATATCATCAGTCATGACTTTGACGAGAAAATCCTTTTGCACAATGATTGACCGAATTAAGAACTCCGAAAACAAATCGAAATCTCGTATTTTTACAATCTTTTACCAAGCTTAAATCCCAGGAATAATGCTAGCTTCAGCCATATTGAAGATCTAATTCAAATCCTAAAATGACCCTAAGTATTTCTTCATACTCACCTAGAATCCCTGCGATAATATTCCAGAACTTATTCCTGAGCATGTGCTTACATCGAGTAATCCAGTTGAGATATACTCTGGATATTCCTCTAATGCTTAACACATGTTGGTATTTAAGAATTTGTAGAAGAAATTTTGATACAAAGCCTGTTAGCGTTTAGTCTTCCCACTGCTACTTTGAATGATGTTGCTGACATCATTTAGCACGCCTTAATTGCCTGCTACGAGCGCATTTGATCTAGTAAGATAATAACCTGGATTGTATGTCCTTCCTGCAGCTACCAGCTTGTAATTCATGTAATTGTAAGCTACAACCATGTTACTAGCAGATTAAGCGATGAGATTGTAGAGTTTTCCTGTTTTGTTGGGTTTGTTAGAAATAAAAATAAATTCCAAAAACATAATTCAAAGAAAATAACTTTAGATAGTTTACCTAGAAGATTAATGTTAATTTGAGCTTCATTAATATACTGCTGCGTGATAATGACCGTTACTGCTGGTTGAATAGTGATAATACCAAACGCAACTAACGCAATAACCAAATGGATAAATTTAAATTTAGAAATGGTATTTGTGTTGGAGATATTCTTCTTTTTTCGAATATTGTCCGTTTTGAATTTAACAACTTTATCATTTGGCGTGGTGGCGGAGTCTAAAGAGAATACGAACATGCCTAGCGATATTTATCGAAGCATTTGTTGTAGTGTGAGTGGCTAGATTGTTGCGAGGAGTTTAAGTACTTGCTCATTTCGAAGCTACACGAAGAAGTAAAGTGGGAAGACGATGAAGATAAGCACAAATGAGACAGATGTGACGAGAATTATGAGCTAAGATACAGAGTTAGATATTGAATCCAGAACTGCCTGTGATCGATATTAAACTTTGGTTTGCACTGTCGTCATGTTTGAGATAAAAGTCACAAAATTATCGATAATAAACTTCTAACGAAAAGGTCCTTTGTACCCCTCTTCGTAAGCCTAGCGATCGCAAGTCACAGTGAGATAAACAAATTGCATGATCGACATTTTCAAGCGCGATTTATATGAATCGTCACGCGTGAGAACAACAGAAGTTGGCACAGTTGCATCATCTTGACTAAAAAGAAAATACGTATCTTCATTCACAACATATTCAAAATAGTCTCTTCCTTCAGTTCCTTGCTGCTACATATCAAGCAGCAAGTTATTCATGAGGTAAAAGTCATTTTCTGATCTTTTCGCAAGAACTGTCGCAAAGTCACTGGAGTAGAGTGTAGAGTCTCCAAAAGCGTCCACTTCGAGAATTGATTTTAAAGACATATATACAAAGGGGAAGGAGAACACTGCACGCAAGGTATTCGACCAAGGAATGTTGTCGATATGGATTTTTACATCTGAGAATAGATTTTTTGTGTTCACATAGGAATATATTGTCAAAACAACGATTGCGAGGATTGCCACAAATCCAAACAGTCTCAGCTGAATTAATGAGCGATCTTGACCATGTTTAGATACGATCATCTACCTAATCGACTGTTTATGCTCTGAACTTGTAGCTTGACTAGTCTACACAGAATTCGTTTGCATTCTCCCTAATTTTCTGTGTTCGTGCTGTCGGTGTTCTCCTGCTTTATTTGAATCTGTGCCTAATTCAGAAGACTAACCACCCATGTATCCTGCTGCTCCTTATCGTTAGTGATCATCTTCTTCGGCTAAAGTGATCCTCTTACGTTTTCTATTATCAGGTGATTCCACTGAGTCATCATGTTATCCCCAAGATTCGTGGTTTCCTTTTTTCTTCTTTCCTATGATCGTCATCGATCCACTTTGAACATCATAATATGATTTCAAAAACGATTGTAAATACTACGAGTTCTCCTTAGAAGCTGTGGCATTCAGCGGTAGACTAGGATTAGAACTAATCTAATGAGTCGTTGACTTCATATTTTGAGTATTCTTCTGTGTCCACAATTCACTTGTGAGATCTTCTAACCCAAGTCCCGTTGTAGTCGCAGTTGCAGCAGATTTAGATTTTTTTTATTTTTTGAGTTCTTTGAGTTTTTCTTTGAGTAAATAAAAGATTCCTTTGTTTTTCTCTCCATAATGCGACGTAGCCTAGGTTTTAGGAGTGAGAAGTTAAGGCGATTAACTTGGTGAATGCATCATATTCGGAGAATGAATTTAATGATTAGAATTTTGAATCTAAGAAGAATTTTGTTGAGACTAATTGTGCGGTGAGTGTTGCTATGACGAATTGTTAAGACCGTGCTGTTACTGATTTTACGATGACGTTACGTTGATTTGAGATTACGTGTGTTTCTTTAGATATACTTTTTCAGGCAATTATGTCTAGGATTATGGAATTTAATGAAGCTGCAACATTGACTAAGCATGGATTTAACTTGAAACATGTTTATGATGTAACTACGGAGATGATTCTCGATTTGAAACACCTTATGGTAACATGGAAGTAGACGAACCAATTAATTCTGGCACTGCATTTTAGTTGGAAACTATTGGTACATTCGCGAAAGAAATGAATGTTGGTTCTAGCAAATGAGGATATTATGAGATGGACAGCAGAGACATTGCAGAATCAGCTTTTTTAAGATCAAGATTATTTTGAGCTTCAAGTTAAGGATGTCGATGGTCAGTTTAACTACCATTGAACCTGAGAAGAGGTGGTTCTTCATCTTGATTATGATGTTTATCCTCCACGTGCTCGGCAAAACGAGTTTCGTTGTCATATTATATCTTAATAAACATATTCGAGTGATCTTCAATTCTATTCTTTTTTTCTTCTTCAGGGTTTTCATCTTCAATGTCATGGGGGGTTTTGCCTTCATGATGGTCTCCTTTTGTTGTATCGAAGAATGTGCTTTAGTTGAAATTAGGAGCTTCCCCTCCAAGTGGAATTGTACTGAATGTTTTCGACCCAAATCTTGGGTCGTTTCTAGCAGGAAGTCGCTGAGAATTTAAATCGGGATTGGACTAATTGGAATCATAATTTCCTCCTGTAGATACCATGGGAGATCGCCTAGAAGCTTCAGCGAGATGAGAAAAGTCAGCTTCATTCGGTGGTGTTGTATTGCAGAAATTTCCTACATCATCAAACTAAGGAACATCGCCTCCTTTTTAGTTTTAATGCGGGCTGTTTCCATTTCCAATGTATTTAAGTGTTCCATTTGCTTCTTGGAGTTCTTTTTTATGTCTTTTAGCTTTCTGTCGCTGCTCATAATGACTGTGAGTCCTTGCATCATATTCCTATGAGCCGTCTTAAGATTATTCACTCATTTCTCCTTCTTCCTCATCTTCTTCGTCATTTATCTCTTCAAATCCCCAACTACTTCTCAACAGAGTCATTTCTTCAAAAAAAGCAATAAATTAATTCACAAATTTTTAAACCCATAAATTTCCCAAAAGAGAACTTTTTTCAGTTCGTTACTCATTGGATCGTTGCTTGATGCGTGAATCTAATAATACGACAGTTCCTCAAGTTTAAAGAGAATATTGATGTCTGATTGAACATCATAGTCAATATTCAAAAGAGCTTTCAGCTAACCTTTAAGCATAATCAACCCATCTCGTTGCATATTCGGTGTAGTTATTTTCCACATTTACTGTATTTCTACGATATTAAATTATGTGAATTCATTTGTATTGTGGTAGAATTTCATTTTTATCTAAAACATATCATACTTTTCAATAGAGAACTTCTTAATATCCTTCTACAGCTTCGAAAATTCCACTTTATCCAACAGCGGGTTGGACACAACTTTCCTCATAGATGGAACTAGCAAACTGCCCATATTGCTTGCAATTCCCTCCTGCTTTGGTAGAAACGCTATTGTCTTGATTAAATCCCTGTGCACTTCCTCAAACCCTGTTTCTTTGTTGACCCACTGCTTCTCGAAGTACGGCAGAAGCGGAATAATTTAATTCAAATAAACTTTATACACATCTCCTTGTTCGACATATCGATTCAGAACTCGATCAAAGAATGTCTGCGAAATCAGCTACAACTAAAAGGATTTGCAACTTGTCATTAAATATATAAACTCCTTGTTAATTATCTTCAGATGTCCAGTTAATCCACAATCTTGCAACGAAATATTGTCCGCTTTGAAATTCAAAGAAACTGCAACTCCCCAGCCTTTATCGTTTCTCGCCAACAGCAACGGCATGATATTTGGTCTTTTAACATCTGGTTCTACAATATTTGAAACCATCTTGCTGAGATCTTTACCTTACGCCTACTCTTACTCCATTTTATTTTCAGTATTTTTACCACTTTTCAAAATATAATTTTCCAACACTTTGTTGTGGTATTTTCCAATAATCGATGGCATAATAATGTTAATATTTTTCCCTATGGACTGTTTGCTGTCAAGTCCAAAGAGTGACTCAAACTTATTTTGCATTCTTCGTATCGTTCCGATATTGTCGATTAGCGTAATAAACACCACACAGTTGTCCTTCGAAAATACATCACTTTCGAGAACCATTTTAGGTTTGCTTTGGTGCATCAAACTATGGCCAGCTTTGTTTTGCGTGAACAATAGATTCTTCTTGTCAGCAAAGCCTAAGTAGGTTATGAAACTCTCCATGTAGAATTGTAATTTCTAATTCTCAGAATCGATTTCCGCAAGAGCTTTAATTCTCTTTTTGACTTCTTCTCTTTACTGCAGTACAGCTATCGATTTGTCTTTTAGTTCTATTAAATCAAGACTATCTTCAGAGAGATACACAAACAGTTTTTCTTTGAGCTTCAAAGTTGCTAAATACTATTCTTCGATTCCTCTCAATTCCTCATCGAATCGTATCCCCAGCAAATAATCTTATTTTTCAGGATCAATTCTCTTTGATCCATCTGCAGTTTTAGCAGATTCGATTTCTGGAACCCCTTTACCTTCACTTTATTTTGCAGCATCAAACAGCACACTAATGTTTTATTAGACGTTATTCAAGAACATCTTCTCTCTAATGGAGAGTCCAAGTTACTTATGGATTCTAATCATCTCAATGAAACTAAGTACCTTTGATTTTTCAATCTCAGCTAGGAAATATATGTAGCTGAAAAAAAGGAAGGAATTCACTTTGTTCGAAGCCTTTTTACTCATAAATTAATCTATAGACTATTTTCCTAAAAATGAAGAGTACTGCTCGATTATGAATGCATTGAGACATTTCTTTCGATGGTGACCATCGATGTATGATTCGTTGATAATATTCTGTGAGGAGAATAGTAAAGTTAAACAAAAGTAATCAATTTAATAATAATTAAAAATAACAAATTTTCTTTTAATTTTTAAATATTTTTTTTGCTTTTTATTACTGTTTAATTCAGAGTGTATTCGCATAAAGGACATGCCCCTTCAAGCTTCTCGCAATCTTGAGAATGAGTATATAAGAATGTTTCAAAGATAACTGACTTAGGATTCGTTTTGTAGTGCTCTATGGGACAGCCTATTCTCTCCAAAATCATTCTCAACTAAGAATCTACTAAGAATCCATTTTTCAATGTCCGTTTGCTTCTGAATGCGATGCCTTTTTCCTTGATCCATGGAATTCGTTAAATATTCAAAGAATGCATTTCTAATAATTAAGCTGCTTTGAATGTTGTTGGTATCCAAAGTAGCAGAAGAATCGATATTCCATAGGCTTAGTTGTTAATTACGCTCAAGAATAATGTGAATACAACGGCGGTATGAAGCATAGCCATAAATTATTCCAGTATCCTAATTTTTCTATCATTGTAAAGACAGTTCAAGAAATTATTCAAGACTCGATACACTCCGATTGCTAAGCTAGCGAGGAGAATAATTTCTCTCTTATCAAATAATGAACTGCATAATGTGCTAAGTGTCTCGAAGAAACTCAACCCTAAATCCTAAGTGAGAGGGCTTCTCTTGGCGAGAAAATCTCCTTAAATTATGTGGAAATCTTAGTCATGGATACCGATGAGTATGTCTGTTATTGTTGGGAGAAATCAACAAAAATTATCCAAAAAGAAAGGTTTTTCAGAAAAAATGAAAAATTTACTGAAGAGAAATATGAATGGGAGATTAATGATTGCGAGTGGATGAACTTAGACCATCGCTAGATTAACTGCCAGCAATGGTACGAAGAAAATGTAATTATAGCACATGCACAGGACACTTAATATCGTTCTTCCTATTGATATTTTCAACTGCATGTGTAAAGTTAGGAAACTGTATCCGAATAGGAACAGCATCGAAAATAAAATCCCTGATGATACATACACACTCCAATCATGAGAAGAATTCATCTCAGTCAGGGATAATTCTTAGATTTTGGAGAAGTTAACATCTAACTAGACGAGCTTATCAATGACACTGCGATTCCAAATCAAGAGAAAGTAGAAAATTTATCTTGCGCAGATTAGAAGATAACTTAAGATAAAAGGACGATTGAATGTCTTAAGATCCTTGTAGAATTAGCCGTTGTAGTATTCCGCGAAAGCATCAATGATTAAATCCATTAGTTTCTTCATTTTGCTATTCAGATTACTTCAAAGTGTTGAGTTTTTTTATGGCAGTTTATTTTTCTCTGTTTGTTCTTCCTCCTTTTGGTTTATGTTATGAATGCCTGAGGTAATGGAGTACAGCTGTCCTTTCCCTTTATGATTTCTTCGCTTATCCAGCTTTTAAAAGATTCTACTCTATAACCTTCTTCTTCTCCTTCTCAAAACCCAAACGTAAACTCTTATTTTCCACCGTATATTCTTCTGATGTAAAATAACTAACTCCAAGAATGTGGGGAAGGAAAAGTTTTGCTGAAAAAATAAAGATAATTGTATAAATAGTCCATAATAAGTTTTAGTAAAATAGATGGGAATCACCTTCTATTTAATTTTATTACTTGAGAAGAACTGCTTGATTATTTGTAATATCTCTTTCTTAATCTTAGCATATTCACTTTAACCTTCATCATCATTCCATATTAAAAAAATCAATTTATCCCTTCAAAAATCCAATTTAGTTCTTGGGTATTTTTCTTTAAGATATGTAGAATAGGTGTTATTCTTGAACAACTCTGAATAATCTATCTCAAAGAGAAGTTTCATAATATTTTTAAAAAATAGCAAAATAAACAAAAGGAATGTTCAAAAGTTTCTAAAGACAAATTGATTATTTCATTAACATGATTTCTTAGGAAAAACAAATACACCCTAGTGCTAAATTAAACCTAAATGGGGGCATATTACATCACAACGATTTTATTAATTTGGCAGCAAAATATAAATTAACGCAATCAATCATCGGATCTATCACTGTTCTTCGTTACAGCTGCTAGAGTCAAACTAATTAAACAAAAAATAAAGAGATTGATTGAGTTGTATTCTGCACCTCCAAAATCCTTAATCAAACCAGAATTGTATTTTTTCATTTGACAATAATTTTTTTTAAGTAACCTAAAAAACAACTTGACTTTCTGATTGAAAAAGATATTTTTGCGTGATTTTTTCCTAAATTGCGTCACCGGATTAAGAGGATAAAAAGTGATTTTATCTTATTTATCAATAATAATTACATAAAAAGTAAAAAAAGTTGAGTAATAGCAAGAAAAATTATGCAGGATTATTGAATTCATCGATATTTTCAAGAAAAGAAAATATTAAGCTGAGAAAGATATTGGTTTTCTTGAAAAAAGATGATTTCTTTAATTTTAAGAGAAATGTTTTTGATTTACTGCGTTAAAATGGATAAGGTCTCTCTCAATGTGATAAGAAATTGACCATGTAAGGGTTTTCAAGTACAACTTCAATGTTGATAATACTGAGCAACTTCCTCATCTCATGCATCTCCCTCTAGGCGGATACTTAAAAGCTAATCCATCCAAAATAGAAAATTAATCCTAAGCACACATACTAATACCCTACGAAGAATGTCTGCACATTTGTATTGTAAATTAACTAATCTTCCAATGTGGTAATTACGAAATCTTTAAGAGAATTCAACGTTTGAGATAACACAGTGAAAAAATCATCTAGATCTCTGAGATCAGTTGCTTACTACCAAGCCTTGAGTGAAGTAGTTCTTTACGCAGCGTTTGTTAGGAAGAGAGTAGCATTGAGTTGTGTGAAGGAAGTCAGGAAATCATCGAATGCCAACGTGAATCCTTTTTTTAACCCTCCATTTCTAATTTGCAAACAATCCTCGTAATTTACATTATTCTCTGCTGTAATATACTCTGGATAATCCCTCAGAGCTTCGCAGATATTCCCTTCTATGATTTTATAGAAGAACGCATCGAAAATGCCTTATTTGTAGTGATTTCTTCTGGATTAACTTTGTTTAATAACCACTGTCATATTCGAAAGTTTTTAGCTATTTTAGATAACTAGATTAGGGATTCGTTTTTAATAATATGACCAATTATACAGACTATAAGTGCTATCCATTAAAGCTAGCAGATATTGATAATTCTACGCTGTTGTGCTTACAGCTTGGGCTCTCATATCATACACTGTTCCTAGTAAAATTTCCATCAAAAAGATAAACAATTTTTATAACTTGATTTTAGTCGAGAGAAAGACAATTTTAAATGCACTTACTGACTAAAAGTATGTTATCGTTGACTTCTGAGGAGAAGGAGTTAATCGTGATGTAATTCGCAATGGGCTGAATGATCAATAGCGCAAAAAAGAACGAAGCACACAATGCAATTGCCCTATTGAATTTCGGTAGTTTAGAAGTGCTTGAGTTAGTTTTCTTCTTCTTTGTATATTTTGACTGCTGATACAAAGGACCTAATTATATTTTCTGTTAGTTTGAGGCAATGAGTAATGTTTCATTGATGGGTCGAATCATGTTGTCAAGATGATCTTGCTTTATAGTTGCAAATAATTTCAGCACTGATTCTTTATTCCGCTGGATGTAAATATACAATGGAAAAACACTGCTGACGAGGACAAATATTAATAAAATATCAACTACCATGAGAAGCATCGCTTGAGATTGCAGACTATTTAGGATATCATTACATTACACCGAAATAGCTGCATCTAAGGATGTAACATTTGAAATAAGTCCAGCAACATTATCTAATCTGACAACTTATTCGTAGAGATTATTTTAAACTGTGGAAAACCTATAAATATACCCGATTGATGTTTGCAGAAGGTACTGCATTGACATTAGGACATTGTTTTTGTCAGCAGGGATGTTCTTGAGTTTATTGCCTGATATCGTCAGCAGATCTTTATTAAAAACCATGTTCACCTAAGAAGATGTGAAATTCTAGAAAAAACCAAGTTTATCTCTATCTCCATGGACATATTGCAGGAGTAACGTAGAGAGCTCTTTAGATCCAAAATCTGATCTTTGCTACGTGAGGGCTTGATATGAAGTACTACCAAGTCGAGAATTGCTAGGGAATGTATTTCGTTTTGAGATTTACAATAACGCCTAGTAAGCGGCAGACAAGGAGTAATCACATCGAAACATCAGTGGCCAAGGGATGTATTTGAAAGTAACCTTAGCTACGTCGATTTATTGAATCATTTGGATATACACGAATAACGTTACGCAGCAGACAATGACAACGGAGACAGTGCCAAATACGCGTAATACATGCAGCATATGACTTGATTTTTCTTCTAAAATGAGTTTACGCACACTTTTCCTGGAAGTTTATGTCATTTACGATGCGTGTCTAGTTGAACTAGCATCTATAGTTGTAGGTTTGACTGGTTTCTGTTAACTATCTTCAGTTTTAATAGTTAATTTACTTTTTCTTGACATTTTACATCTCGCTAAACCTTATGATTCTTCTGACCCTTTATCCTCAGATTCCTCGCTCAAAAAATCACTCGAGTTATTTAAATTGTCTAACTTTTGCTCTTTGTTTTGTGCTTCACTCTCGCTCTCAGAAGAGCTAGCAAATCCATTCTGCAGTGAAATTTTAGTTTATTTCTCGAAAAAGCTCTTTTGCATGTTCTGTTTCTGTTTGATAAGATCTAAATCTTCATTTGTAGTAATCAAATTGAGTTAAGATAAACTATTTCTAATAGTGTCATCGCCCGTATCGTGATATCGTAATGAAATATTCTTTTACGACCGCTGATTTGGTAAGATTATTTAATTTACTGTGTCTTATTGCAGTTCCTCATTTAATTCTCTCCTCTTCATGAGGGCTTCTGCTTTAAACGATGAACTCTCTATTGGATATTTGGCATAAGAATTCTACGATAGGAGCTTCTAAGATGACCATGTTTAAGGCGATAGCATTCCTATTTCGGCAACTAAACCTGATTGCTCTTCTAATGGATCTTATCTTTATTTGAAATTACTTGAAGCTTTTGGAGCCACACTAATCGATCCTTCGATTGTAATGTTTTCTTCAGTTTTGATTTATTTAGTAGTAGGATCTAGGTCAGAAGCATATTACTTTGATATTGAGCGCTAAAATGGCTCAAATGAAGAGAATCCTTGACTTTATCCTTTGGGTGATCTACCCCAGACAAATTCTTGTTTTTGAGAGATACTTGGTGATACATAGTAAGAATCTTCTTTGATTTGATCTAATTTTAAAGATAGTTCCATGATTCTATTCGGCTCTTTTTGATCAGGCTCAAACTTAGCGAATACGTCTTGATCGTCTATTGGCATACCAGGTGCTTTAACTAGGAAAAGATAAACGTTTTTGCATAAAAAATTATTTTAAAACCAATAAAACAAACATTTTGATTCATTTTCTAAATAGTTAAAAATTACTCGTTTATTAGCTTAATAAAGTCTATTAGAGAGTGGAAATAGCTTTGAGTTATCTGTTGAAAGTCAGTTTCATATTAAGTAAATCATACAGCTGAAATTGCAGGAGTCTCAGACATTCTTTTATTGCCACGAACGATCTAACCTGAACACTAGAAGACACTTCAACAAGATGATACCCCAGATATCGATTTTTAACCGTTGATAACCTCAAGCTCATTCGATAAAACGTACAATCACTGATGTCAATCATTTGCAGATTCCATATCATATCCTCAAATTTTTGCTGCTAATAGAAGAAGTATTCTTCTTTGCCTTTTTTTATGTTACTTTTCGGGAGAATCGCGACAGTCTCAAAGAAATTATAATTAGGAGTCTGTCCTTTCTTGGACATCTCCGTTGATTGCATTTCTAGGTAATGCAGCAATGGCAAGATGCGGATTAAATATATCCGCTGCAGATCAAGATTGCTGCAATAGTTCTTGAATATTTTTTCGAAAATAGATTTACTCATGATCTCAACTTTCATGTCGTGCTCCCAAGTCATAATGTATGAGCGGGAATTGTGGATTCTTTCAATATAACCGACCAACCCGCAGTCGTCTGTTCCAAAGGTGTCTGTTTTAAAATGAACGGAAACTGGAATCGCCCAACCTTTCGAATTTCTAGCAATCAAGTTCGAAAATGAACTCTTCACTAGAGAGTGAAAATTCACATTTGGTTTGAGGAAATAATCCTAGAGCATTTGAAAATGATGCTACCCGATAAGTCGCGGGATGATGAAGGATATGTCCTTCCCAACGGCATCAGCAGAACGGTACCCAAACAAAGCTTGGAAACTATTTTAGGCTCTTTTAATAATTCCTAAATTGTCTACAAGAGTAAGGAAAACCACGCAAGCTGTTCGAGAATAGAGTTAAAGTTGATTGGAGATCTTCATTTTCAAGTTGTGTTTTTGAATCTTGAGTAGAATTCTTTGTTTTCGTCCCTTTCCTTTTTATTTACTTTGTTTGATTTGTCGTTTGAGTTCATTTGCAGGATCGAAAAGATCTTTTTAGACAACTGCGAAACCTAACAGTAAGCAGTAACCCTCCAGTAAAGAATTCAACCTGTTGCTTCTGCTGTTCAGAAGGTTTAAATCACGGAGATTATTGAAAATACTGTTCAATTCTTGGAAATACTTTAAGGATTCATCGCGGAGGAATTTTAAGTCGATAAAATCCTAACTGAGATGCACAAGAATTGCTTGTTTGTGTTCAATAGTTTTGTAGAATTCTTATTCGGCAGCGATTAAACGCTCATCGAAACGAATAGCTTCTTTAAGATCTGTTAATTAAATGAATCTATTCTTCGTGTTTTCCTCTTTCTTGTCAGTGCTAGTCAACGATTCTATTTCACTTTGGATTAGCCTACTTTACGAAATCAAATCTTCTTGGAAGAAATCATGTGCATTATTTTGAATTTCATTAGCAAAGCATTTCTCTAGGGATGACATATTCAGCCATTTGCTAAGCTTGATGTTCTCCACGAAGAATAGTAGCTTCGATTGTTAGACTTCCAACAAAAAGCACAAGTAACTGAAAATCAAGTTTATATCTCGTTCTTGTCTTTTTCTCATGATCCCAGTCACTCCACTGCGATAACACTTGAAGATGTAATCTAAAATGAAGATTCTTCTTTCGCGTCCACTTATTAAAGTTAACTTACTCGCATCCACATTGTTTTCCTCTTCCTTCAAAGAAATTTATTGAATTAGAGAAGATAAGAGATCCAAAGTGATTTTTGATTTCGTGATGAAAATAAACAGAAATTTCTTACTGAACGATTGCAGAAACACGATGGATATTACGAACAGGAGATGATATGATCCACAGTAATTTCTTCTACAATAAGAGATATATCTGAATCATGATATTTCTCGAATTCTGTTCGGAAATTTTTAAGCAAATTCCGAGCAAATTAATCAATAAACCAGTGTGAACGAGAATTAGATGCTTGGACTTTATTCCTTAGATTCAAAGCGTTGAAATATTGCTGCGATATCGTTTTACCCACTTGAAAGGATAATGTAGTGCATAAAAAGAGGACTAATGATACAGAAGACAACTCCGTATCAACATAGACAAACGCAAGATACGAGGAAATACAAAACTAGAAAATTGAAAATGTCAAGTCGATTGTTGTCATAAGTTATTTCCTAAAGCAATCGAAATTCCATATTTTAAAAGCACTCACGACAATTGCAATAGCTGCAGATAGTTTCATGTTATTTTTCATTCCATAAATGGTGATTTAGATTGTCTACAAGACTAAACAGGTTATTCGCTGGATAATCTTATGGTTGTTGGCAAGGGAATCTCTTAGATTGTGGTTAAAATCAGAATCGTGAATAGTAATAATAAGTTCTAAAATAGAAGATAAACAGAAAGAGTTAATAAAACGGGAGGAAGAAAAGACAAGAAAAAAGTTATTTTACCGATAGCAAAAGTGAGAATGAGATTGATGGGAGCTATGATTTATTCTGAAAATGATTAAGCAGAATAATAAGTGAAAGGGATAAAGAGAGCATAAGAGTAGATTTGAAGAATGAAACTTTGCACAACAGCCAGCTTTTAGAGTTCTCTATCTTTGAGATGATAAAGGAGAAATGCGAGTATCCAACTGAGAATAAGAAAACAGTTGATGGAGAGGATAATTATAAGAATGATATATTTTTTCGAGTAAGAACGAAAGAAAATCAAGCTATTGAGAGAAGATAGATTACTGTCGGTATCTGACAGCAACTCGAGAGAGGATTCACTGACGAGCAGGGCAAGAGACATGAGAAAACGCAATGATAATAAAACACAACCTAGCCATTGTGGGCGCTTAAATTTCTTGATAGTTTTGAGAAATTTCGTCTCATAGAAGATCAAAAATACTTAAGGATTTGTATTGGTTCTTTTTCCAGCAAGCATCTGCTGAATATTTAGATGTAGCTGGGTATCCTCACAAAGTAGCAGACCTATGTTGTCGAAATGTTATTTTGAAGATAATTCTTGTTTTGAGTTTTCTAATTTTTGAGAGAAAGATCAGTTATTTCTTACTCTTTTTAAGTTCTTATCTTTCACGGGGGAGATAGTTTATCCTATTTCTGTTTGTTAATGTATTTTCTTGAGATGGGTGATTTATTTGCAATTTGTGATTTGATAATAAAATCACAGCTTAAAAAATATCTCTCTCTGCCCAGCAATGAGTTTAATTAATTTGTGTAATTTAGATATGAATATATCTTGGATCTAATTATTCAAACTAAATCTTGGATATATAAATAATACTTTGAAAAGAATGCATTATTGAAGTGTATCTTCTTGTAATATTTTGAACAACCAAATATTTGTCTTAATCTTATGGATAATAATTTGAATGAAGTTTTGTTGGGATATATTTTTTTATTTGATTTGTATGGTCTAAAAAAGTAAAGAAATAACAAACTTAATTGAAAATTGTTATTAGAAAATTCAAATTGTGTTGTTTTGCTATTTTAAAATGAAAAATTTATAGCTTTGTATTTATTATTAGAATAATAAACTAGAAGAAAAAAATTAAAAATATTTATCTTTTTTCTTAATTTAAGAATATTAATATCTATGGGAATTACAACAATCCATGAACTTTTTCAATTATGTCTTATTTTTAATCTAGCTGCTGCTAAGTTGGGATAATCAAAGCTGCAGGGAAAGAAAGGGATAATAACAAATATTCTCTTTAAATTAGTCACTGATTTGATTATTTCGTAAATTATTAATCTAAAATTGAAAAAACATATTAATGAATAAGGCAAAAAATACTTGTTATTGTCATCCATTTAATTGGAAAAGTCCTAATCAGAAAGGTAATTAGATAGTTTGCATATGATTATTCTATTTGCTTTATTAAGATTATAAAATCCTCTACTGTAAATGAAATAAAATACTGCACTCAGAAAAGATAAAAAGATTGAGAGGTTTACTCAAAGAAATATTAAGAATAAAAAATGTTATTGAATAGCAATTTCATGATAATGATTAGATTTATTAAGAATACCTAAATTATTAATATAAAAGAACCTTTTTCATTAGTTAAGATACGATTGAATATAAGGGTTTTCTAAGATAACATCAATAGAGAGAACTCCAAGAAGTCTTCTAGCTTTAAGCATATCTTCTTAGATAACAGAGTAAAACTTAATCCATCCAAAAATGAATGCAATTAGCAACGCCACGATTTAGAAAGAAAATAATATCTGCTAAATCAATATCATGTAGCTAATTTAGTCATTCATAATAAAGATCATGAAATCCTTGATGATATTGTAAACTTTCAGGAGAAGTGAATTGTATGAATCAAAATCAGACATGCTTATCCTCACTTCCCAAGCGATCAAAGCTGCTTTTCTGTCTGTATCATCAACTATCTAATAGATCTGCAGTAAATCAGTGAATATCGAAAAGTAATACTAAACATTTAGTTAAAACCCTTTGGTTAACACTCCATCTTGCAAGGATTCACATTCTGCTTTATCGATGGTATTTTCAGCTGAGATGAACTCTGTGTACCCTTGGAGAGAGCTGCATGCATTGCTCTCTAGGAGTTAATACAGAAAGTTATCGTAGTACTCTTATTTATATTTGGTTTTGCCTTTGTTCTCTTACACGAGACTGTACATCTGGAGCAAGCTCTACTTGTTTGATGTTTCAAGTTTAGGAAATCTCTAATCGAAGTACGCTCTGTTGTAGAGCAAAGAAGCAGGCACCATCATTTTGTAGATGAATTCATAGTGAAGACTAATGTTGCTAGTGAAGAGTGCCTTTAATCCGTATAGATTCACTTGAAAACAGAAGAAGAAAAAAAGAGAATTGATAAAAAAAAGCGGCAGTTTTTGAAGCCCTAAAAAAGATAATTATCATTTTTCAACTTACTAAGAAGGTTGAGACTATCAGTGGTTTAGGTTTAGAACTGCGCCATCAATATTTCATTTGCAATTGGCTGGACGATAATAACGCAGAAACATATGATCGAATACAGGAGAAATATTGGCTGAAATTTCGTTAACACAGATGTTTCTGAAATTGCTTTTCTTTTCTTGACGAAATTCTCTGCGAACAAAGAAGACTTAAGAACTTTCTGCTCGTTGAGATATATGAGAATAGGTTGAATCATAGATTTCAAATGAGAAGGTTGAATCGTTGAAAATAGTTGAAAGAGTGTTTCTTTTCTTCGTTACACAAAGTAATATATTGGGAAAATCGAGCCAATAAAGAGAAAAAGAACTACTGCTACCAACACAAGCAAAATAAGGACCTCTATCATCATTGTATCGAGTGTCGAAGTGCAGAGAGACGATATTTCATCTTGAATCTGCAGAAGTTTGGCGTTGAGACTTGTAAAATTATCCAAATTGAGCATCAAAAACATCATGTTTTTATCATCTGTGACATAGTTCAGTTGTCTGTAAATTGTTGACATGAGTGCAATAATGTAACCAGTAGATAAATACTTAATGTATTTATTTTCATTGATTCCAGGTGTTTCTACATCGCTTAGCAGTGATATGTCTTTAGTCTAAAAGAACTCTAGTTAATCCGTAGCAAGACTGTTAAAAAATGTCAAAGTTGTTAAATCACTGTCCAAATACTGCTGGTAATATGTAAATAAGCGCTCCACTGAGACGATTAAAGCAGCTTGTTGAGAATCTATCGCTATTTAGCCACTAAATTATGGAAATACACTACCTCTTAGGATTTTTAAAATACCATCGAATTTAGTCATGGAGACGATCTCACTACGGACGTTCATTGGCCAAGGTATAAACGAAAAGCATTTCTCCACAAAATTCAATTAGGATTGAACAGTTATAAATGAATAAAGTGTCAGGATCAACACTGCGAGTATTGAAATGAACCCAAATGCATTGATAGCCATCATAAAAGGATTTCTTCTCATGGAGTGCACAGTATCTCTTGCCATTTTTTATTTTTCATAATTTTTGCTGTTCCCTGTTTAGACTGTGCTTGTGTCGATTTTGATTGACCTTGCTTGTTCTTCTTCTGCGTTGTTCAAGGAATTCACGTACATTGAATTATTTTCTTCACCAACTTTTGAAGAAGCATTGATGTTGTTGTTGTTATTTCCAGCATTTTTGCTTTCTTTATCTGATTATGTGTCATCTTTTTATTTCTCAAGTGGTGCTTATTACAGAGTTTTCATGATTTTCAAGGATTATTGGAATGAAAGTGCTTTTGATTTTTCAAAATCTAGAATATTCTCATTTTCTTAATATTATTCTTCATCCACTTCTTATAGGGATTGCCCTTATATTTATTACAATTACCTGATCCCTTTCACTTAGGCTCCTTATTCATCTGATTTCTCATATTATCCGTGATGTATTATTTCTTTTGAGATTTGAGAAATCATTGTTTGAAACCCAAATTTATTTTAACTAGCATGCTCATCTACTTTCATAGGGGAACTATTGATGAGTATATTTTAAGAGCCTAAGAATAGATTATTCTCAGAGGGCATCTACCTTCTTGAACTTAATGCTTGGAACTATAAATCCACATTATTTTCGTTAGTATTCCCTGTTAGTTTGTAATCTCCTCCTTTGGGTGCAAATTTTGATTCCATCATAGCAGTAGAAGATTGTTCTGCATTTACATACTAGATAATATTATTAGAGGATGCTAGTTTCTTAGCTGATTGCTGCATTGATTAAGATTGTTTATTCCAAATGTCCATGCTCCCGGTTGTCATATTCTTCTCTGTCGCAAATGTACCAAATAAACTTTTTCGATCTACAAGACTTCGTTCTTCTACTTTTTTGAGGCAAATTTAAACAAAAAATATTCAATTTTTACTGAAGAAAACTTGCAAATCTATTTTCTTTACCTTCTGAATCAATAGGAGGGAGTGTTTGTTCAAGTTTAGCTTTATCCTCTTCGAAAAAAGCTAGTGCGTTTTTGATATCATTTTCTTGATAAAGTCGTTTAAACGAAAGGATTTAGAGCATGTGATAAGAGAAATAATTTGTAGTTTCCCTAAACACTTTGAGTTACACGAGATAAATATCATAGAACTTCACTAAATCCCCAAAATCTTAAATTCCTGCTGCGAAATACCTTTTATCAGGTTTTCTGAAAAATGAATATTTTTTGGTTTTCACAAGATTCTCTTGCTTAGGAAGCACTGCTATCGTCGGGTACCAATCAATATCTTCTGGTTTCGCTTATTACTCGAAGAATCTTTAAATCAAATGGAGGATTGGGATGACTCTATTAAAGCTAAGTTTAAGTAATTCTTACTCTGAGAAATATTTCTAAAGAACTTTCTCAAATAGAGTATGTGTCATAAGCTAGACTTAAAAGATATGCTATGACACCATAACAAGTGAAATATCAGTGCTGAGTACCTTTATATGCGCTGAAAGACCACACTCATCAGTCCCAATGAAATCAGTCTTGAATTTAAAAGTTATTGGTACACCCCAACCTAATTTATTTTTTGCCAACACAAATGGAATTATTCCGTGATCAGTAGTATTACCTCCAGATTGATGTTGGCTCGAAAATCTGGAGTGAAAATCAGTTAATATGCGATCATGATAAGCACCTACAGTCTATGGCATTATCACAGAAATATTCTACCCTATTATGTCCTTGAGATGATGTCCGAAAATGTTCTCGAATTTATTCTAAGCTCGCTTGATTACCCCGACTTTAATCAAGGAAACAAACACAACGCAGTTGTCCTTCTCGAAGATGCTGAGGTCCAATTTGCTCTTGCTATTCCTGGATTTATTTTTGCTGCTTTTCGCTTTTCCACTGACTAATTCCCTGCGTTTCTGCACGAATGACATGAGTTAAATATAGCAATCTACATAATATTTGAGTTTCTGACTATTTTAGTGTATTTAGCACAAAGCTTAGAGCCTTCCTTACAATTCCTAGCGTATTTGTTCATAAGAATTAGCGGCTTTTTGGAATTTTCCAAGTTCAATAAATTCGCTTGAAATGAGCATCAACAATTGAAGTTTAAAATTCATGCCCTAAATGAAGCGCTCTTCTACTTTATTTAGCCCTTCATCGTACTCAATTCCGATCATGAAATCACCATTTCCTTTCCCAAAAAGTCCGTTATCTTCAGTTTCCAGTTCAGCACTGGATTATTTTTCATTTGCCTTTTAGAACAAACATTAAGCGTTTTTTATCAGCCGATTCAGGAAAAATAGCTGTAATAAATTCATATTTCCTCTCTCCTTTAGACGGATCATCTCCGAGAACGCAAGAATCTTAGACTTTTTTTGCTCGATAATGAACGATAAATATGAAAAATATATTCCAAGAAAGCTGTTTCTCTACTTTCCAGATTGGTTTTCATTGAGAATTTTCTTGTAGAATTTATCAATAAATTCCATGACGAACATTTGTCTATATTTGCCAGACACCATCCTCTCTTACATTTCAACTAATGAAATCGAACCTGACTATAAAAATGAAAAAAAAAAATAAAGAAATGTCCAGAGACTTTTTTGATTCCAAAAAAATGCAGATTTTCTTTACCTAAAATGTGCAGAAACAAGAATCCCCTTCAGCGCAGTTTTGAACGTGCAGGAATATTATCTCCTCGATCCAGGGAGAACCACTCCATTTAGCATAATCTTCTAAGTTAAATTTCTAACAAGAAGCTAGCATTCTAATATTTATGTCTATTTTACTTGTATAATGATGAGCTTAGCTCACATGAAATAGCTTGGATAATTCGATATTGCTTGAAGATGTAAGTTTCATGCCAATTTTGAAAGCAATTGGGATGAAGATTATGGAAATTAAAGGATAGCTATTGAATTCAGTAATTTCTTAGGAAATCAATAAGATTACAGAAATTAAGAATTAGTAAATAGAAAGAATCATATCTAAGGGTCTCAGGCATTCATCAGAGAATGGTTTATTCTAGTAGTTATTGATTATCTTAAAAAAAGCAAGAATTATCCCCAGCAGAAATACTCCAACTTTTTCATTGATTTTAGCTAAAAAAACAGCTGAAATTATCTGCAAAGTCGTTAAGCTTAAGTCCCAAGAAAAAGGGTTTCTTTTATCTAAATAGTCTTTCCTCTAGAAGCTCCAGTCTTGATCATGCAGTAATACACACAACTCTAAAAACAAAAAATAGTAATAATACTAGGATCATCTCAAATTCTGATTTTCTCTTAAATTTGATATTTCATTCTTTTTAAGATAACTTTTTCCATCCCAAGTTCAAAGTAATTCGCTTAATTTAAGTAATTCTTGAAATGTTCTTCGAAAAAATAGTATTATTTTATGTTGAGAAATGAATTGATTTACAAATGAAGATTGATGAGCCAAGCACATAGAAAGCAAGGATATTCCCTGGAACATTATCAATCGAGTGATACAGAAATGGTATGAAGAAAAGATATGGATAGATTTATGCGATAATGCTGAGAACCAACCGCAATCTTAATAAATCAGCTTGTCTTTTAAAATAGAAAACAGTGGCATCAATAGCTATGAGAAGGAATAATAGAGAGTTTATAGCAGTTCCTATGTACAATACTGCCTAACCGATATCATTTCCAGCTAATAAAGAACTTTTGAAAATCCAATCATGATAGGAATATGTGTCAGTCGAAGAACTCACTAAATCCTTCACTGCAATGAGGCATAGCTCCCAGTAGAATCTAGATAAAACCAAGAAGACAGCTGTTTTCTTTTACCTTTTCCAAATGTGCAGACTCCCATCCATTTACTCAAGGTAGTATGCCATAAAGAAGCCTGTATCTTTATCATCTTCTTCGTTTGATTTCATTCTTACGCCTCAAATTGAAATTATTGATTCAATATATTAAAAATCTCTCCTTTGTTTTTCTTTCTCTTTCCACTCGCACCTTTTACTCATTAAGATAAGCTTCGAGATCTTTTTTTTAGTATTAACACTACTTCAAATTATCCAAGTTGTAAAAGTAGTAAGGCAAATTATATTTTGATTTGATGCGTAAACTCCAATCCGCTGTAAACAAAATCTCCAAGAGATTAGCAAATTAAATTATCATTTTGTGATTATTTTAATAAATATTTTCGTTTTTTAGATCAAATAATATGTTTTTGCTTTTTTTTGCTTGTAAAAAATACATTTAAACAGTTTGTCAACGATTTTTATTCATAATTTCATTCTCGATTTTATGTAATAATTTTTTTCAAAAAGCGATATGATATGAAGGTCGCTTTTGAAATATCCTTCTAACTTAACATCTTCTACTTTCAACTGTAAAAAAGAGAAAATAAGTGTGAGATATGACTCTTTTTAATTTATTGACATGCTGCATCATTTAGCATAAACATTTGAAGGAAATGATCCATTAATTAAGCTGAAAATATTCAAATTTAAAGTAAAAAAAGATCTTATGAGATGGGGGAAAAAAAGACAAGTTTTAGATGGTAACAAAAACAAGAAATTAACTGTGACAATCCAAGTAAAAAAAATAATACATGGAGAGAATTCATAAGCTATTTGATAATTCTCATTAGCTCAGATAAGAAATTATATAAGGATTATCAAGGACTACTTCCATGTTCAAGACACTCAGCAGACCTTTGATTCTGAACATTTCGTTCTGCACATAAAAATAAAACTACAGCCATCCAGCCACGAAGATAATCGAGAGCGCTAGCAACTAGAAGAACAAAAGGACCGTCTAGACTAATTTATTGTAATCAAGCTGATCGTTGAGCATAGTCAGCATGAAATCTTTCATGATATCAATAGAATTAACTAATTATCTAAAAAAATAATCAAAATCCTGATAGTTATTTAGCACTTCCCAGTCAGTTATTTTATCCACAAAAGTCGTAGTATCGATATAATAACTGTTCCATTCTATGAATATTTGTGTGAATTGCTTTACACTGAATTAAAACCCTTGCTAGAAGCTACCTTGATATATTTCAGAGCAAACTGAGTACGTACTCAATTATGTTGTAGATGGAACAAATTAAGGGTAGTTCTCAAAGGCAATACACATATTCGAGTCGAATATCTTAAACAAGAAGTTATCGTAGTAAGATTGCTAGAATCGGCTACCGGATTCACCTGTTTATATCGTCTCATACATCGTAGTAAGCTTGGCTTAGTTTGCAGACAGAATCTAAGAAGTACGTCCAACATAATATGGGAAATTATAGATACCAATAGCTGGAAACATCAAATGGAACACATATTGCAGATTAATAGCCATGCTACTGATGAACGTTGCTTTCAAGTCGTAGAGATTTACTGAAATCAAAATTCCAAAATAAAAAAATAAACAAAAATATTCTAATATGTTAGATAATCAAATGATCTTACTCAGCAGGGAGATGTTTTTGACAGATTCAGAGCGAAAAGAGTTAACTAGAGCGTAATTTGCAATTGGCTGAATGATAATAAGTCCAAAGGAAAATAACGAAAATGCTAAAAACAGCGGTTTGAATTTCGGAAGAGTTCCTGTAGCTGAGATGGTTTTTTTCTTTTTAGACAGCTCAGGAGTGAAATACTTCAAGCGAGTCGATTTACCTTCGTTAATCGCCATTTGCAGAGGCATCAGCATCGCTTTGAGATGATCAGGTTAAATTGTAGCAAACAATTTCAAGAGATTCTCGTTTTTGATCTAAACGAACGCATAAAGAGGAAAGATTGCGAAGATCAAGATAATGGAAACAACTATCACAAGAATCAGCATCAATAGGACTTCACTTTGTATTGAGTTTAAAAGATTGATTGTTTGATCTTGTATAAGTGACTAAATCAGCAGCAGACGTGTGTTGAAAGTTGAGAAATTATCAGATTAGATTTTTTCATATATTGTCCTATGTGTGAGATCATTTTTCATTTGGTAGAGATACGATGATATCAGCTGAATGAAATAAGCCACAGAAAACGATCGATATCTTTTCTCAGATTCGTTGTAAGTATAAGGATCGATCGATACCGCATCGTCGATGGATAAAATCATTTGAATTTTATCATTCAACGCTTAGAAGAACTCCAGCTGAGTTTAGTCACTTTTTTCAAATGCATCGTATAAATCAAAAAAAGAGCTAACGGCGGAGTTAAAATATGTCACTTGAGTTGCTTCGAAGTTGTTATCTGCAATCCCAGTGAATGCATTATTTTCAATTAACGACAGCGATGCATCTTCTGTCATTGTCATGACATAATTACTCCTGATACTCATAGGCCAGGGAACAAAAGAAAAGTATCGCGAAGCCAAGTTAAACTAACTGACAATATTAAAATATTGCACTAATGTTAGAATAAAAATCACTGAAAACGCAAGAAACCCAAAGAGAGTCAGCATCAACATCAAGAACGATTTCTTTTTCGATTTTATTTAGTATTTCAACGTTCTACGCTAATCATAATTCGCGGATTTACTGGTGTGGATAGAACTTGTCGCCTAAGCCATGAGTTTAGATCGTCTCATTTAAGTCTCTTCGTCGTCTTAGAAGTAGTCGTTGTCAGAAGCTGAGTGAGATTTGGCGTTTTTTGGATTTTAGGCGTTGATTGTATGTGTTCCATGTTTTTTCTTGAGAATATCGTTAGCATCATTATCGAGTTCTGATCTCTCTCCATCGCCTACGTAGTTGAATATCAATGCCTCACTGTTCAGTTACGCTTATGATTTGCTTAGAATTTGCTTTTTTGATCCAACTGTTTAGTATAAATCAGCTAATCTCGACATGCTAGTTTTCTGAGACATTATCCTTGTAAATCGAGAATCAAATGTCTTTGTGTTGTTCGAGGAGAACATACCATTATCTTCCAGGATATGAGTCTCTGACTGTGGCATTTCACTGGATTGCTTCTCAACGTTTTTAGATGTTTCTTAGATTTTTCTCCTTAAATTTTCTCTGAGTTGCTAGAAAAAAGAGAGTTTCTTCTCTGGTGATCGCTAAGGGATCGGATCATCCTGTGGTTTTATGAGATTATCACTTTGGAATCGATTTGTTAAGCTAATTCCTCTGTCAGTGAGATCCTGAGCATTCCCTTAGAAGAGGATATTCTCAATTGCAGAATTATTGTTATTTGGTCCATTAATAATAAGGGGATTATTCGTTTATCGATCCGTTGTGAGTGGTGTCAAGTAATTATTATTGTCTTAGGAAGTGAAGCTTCGTAGCATGGGATCTTGTACTCCTTAGTTTAGTCTATCATCTGCAGTATTAATCGGCTTAGTAATATTCGAGTGACTTTAATAATATTAACGAAGATCCCTTTATGATAAATCTAACCCCGAGTGATTAATCTAAGAAGGCACTTAGGAAACATTTAATTTCTAAATCATCGATGTATCTCCTGTCCCATTTAGAAGTATTTCAGCAGTTTCGTCCTACTAATTGTGAATGTTCCTATTTCTTTCTTCCATATGGGTTAGTTTGAAATCATTTGTTTCAGATAATTCCCTTGCAACTTGAGGGCGCATTTGTCTGCCTCTGTCTGATTTTTCGTCGAAAACCTAATCCTGCATGAGTTTGAATAGACTTTTCTAAGCTTCATATCTCTTGCCAACTGGGATCAATTCCTTGTTACTGACAGTGCTACTAGGACCATTTTCATGATTAGGATCCAAAGAAAGCTATCTGAAGTGAGAATTCTGATCTATTGAAGGTGATCTAACTTAGTAATTGGAGAATAAATCGTTTTCTTAGGGATCCCCGACTAAAAGATCTGCTAATTTCTTATCATGATTGACAATTAGTTCAAAGGGCACTAAAGAAAAGAATGGAAAAATTGTTATTAACAGATCTAGAATTAAAAATAAATGATCAAAAACGCCCTTAAATCATAAACTTTTTGTGATAAATTAATTTCTTCTTACTTGATTATTGATCAGTTCCGAGTGGCGCTTCCATGAGCATATCAATCCTATCAAGCTCAGCTGACTAAGGATAGGATATGTTCAAAAGAGTCTTCATCTGCTATGTGAAGAACATAACACTGGATTTCATTTCATGGTATTCAGTGATTTTCCTCATCGATTTGATTTCGACTAAATTATATGAAAAATATTTTGATTTTCTAAGTTGCACTTAGATTTTAACCTAATACATATCAAGATTCTCTACACTATATTTCTTCAGCTCCTTCTCGAGCGACCCGTATTCCATCACTTTGAAGAAGAATTACTTGCGCTTACTCATGACTTATTGTCCTGCTAGCTTATAGAGACTAAAAACATTTTTTTCACCTGTTTAATTTGGCGATTCAGGTTGATCTATTTTTGGGAGAAACGCAATTGTTCTGATGACTTATTTATGAATCATCGCATTAGCTTTGCTATTGTTACTAGGATCATCAATATTCCCTAATTGCTCTTCGTCTTTGAGCCACATTTTTTCAAAAAACGGTAAAAGTGGGATCATTCTGTTTAAGAATATTTTGTTGACTTCTGCAGTATTTTCACAGAAAGTACTCAATAATTTGTCATAAAGCACTTATGAGACTATCTGAGTTTAGAAATACTTCGTAGATGTCATGATAAACACAGAATCCGTTTTGATTTTGCATAGATGACCAGATAATCCAAAATCGTCTAAGCCAATATAATCTGCTTTGAATTAAAGTGAAACAGGTACTGCCCATCCTTTTTAATTCTTAGCTAAGATAAGCGGCATCGATTTATATAATTACTATCCTGATTGATTATCCGCAACGGAAGTCTATTCTTCAACATATCCACGGAGAAGTAGATCATGACGCAGAGCAATTTATGTTGGAATTATGGTAGTAATATTCATCCCGAGAATTTCTTTTCCAGGATATCCAAACATGTTTTCAAATTTATTTTATACTCTCCGTATCCTGCCAACTGGCTCGATGAGGGTAATGAATACTACGCAGTTATCTTTTTCGAAGATTGTCTAATCTATTCGTCCGTAACCATGTAATCCAGGTTAATTAGTATTTTTTGCTCTTTCAAGTCCATCTTCACTGGTTTCTTTAGCTTTAGCTTTCCGCATTTCTACAAGATTCGGTCGGAAGAGAGCTCTCTTTTTTTGTCCAAAAGACATCAAAATAATGAAGCGGTCAATGTAGTATTGAAGTTTCTAGCTGTTATAATGGATGAGACACAAATGTTGCAATTTTAATTATGTCCGTAATCTAGCTTCAATGTAAGAAATACCTTTAACTCTTAGAGCGACTAAATCTATAAAATCATTGCAGAGCATCTTCACAATTCCCTCTTTCTCTTGTAAAGCTGCTAAGTAGATTTTCTCGAGTTCATTCAGTTCTTCATCGAACTTTATCCCTGAGAAAAAATCCTTTTATTCCATATTATCTTTTTATGAATTTTTGTTTGAATTGTTCCCGCCAGTTTAAAGGTTATCTGGGGCATCAGCTACACCTTTGAGATAATTAGAGCCTCGCTTGAAAGCCCTAGAACTGTATATTCCGATTTAGTCATCAAATTAATGTCTCGCTTTGCAAAACATCTCATATAGAATTGGTTTTTCTTTGGAAGAAAGTAGTCCTTTGGAATTCAATTTGATAATCTCGCAAAAGGCTTAGACTTTTGATTTCTTGATTTCAATGAGATAGTTGATGAAACTGAAATGAGAATCGCTGAGTTTATGAGTAGATTCAGAGCAAAAACTAAGAAAGAGACGATATAAAAACCCATTGAGAAATTTCTTCCTCTGCTTGCTTAGCATCACAGAATCTTGGTATTATGAAAATTTCTTTATTTCCTAATGTACAAAAAATGGAAAACAATGAATAAAATATCATTTTTTTTCTTCTTTTTTCTTACTGGCACATTGCAATAGCATTTGGGGAAGGATTCACAAGTAATCAGATGATTCACAGCAATCAAATCGATGAATAATGATTCTGGACGGACTTTGTAATCCTCAAACTCTAATCGAGATTCTTTGATTAGCAAGCGGATTAGATAATCATTCTACTGCGAATATAATGGCTTATCGTACATCAGTGTCCACATAGATCTTTTTTAGATAGTGATGAGATACGATAGTGTGAATGAAAGTGGAATGAGAAGAAGGAACAGAAAAGACACCGAAAACTAGGTATCCATTATGATCGCAATAAAAGACGCAGCTGAAATCATAGTTAAAAATAAGTTAAAACAGAGATGAAGACTTAGAGAAAGTTCTGAGTTCATGTACGAGCGGAGGATCAAATGCAAACACATGAAAGCACCCACTGCACTCACGCATATTAGCAGTACATAGACTTGTGTTGTAAATACAATTACAAAACAGGAAGCGATCTCCAAGAGTCTATCGCAAGCTTAGAATATAAAGGGTATCCGATTACTCAATAAATCATCAGGATTATAGGCGTAGTTTTGATCGTAAAAGCAAATCAGCAGACCTATTCAGAAGAAACAAAAAAAGATTTCAAGAAAATAAAATAATTCATTTCCAAATAAGAATTATGAACATTCAAGTAGATCTTTGAATAACTTTTCAAAAACATCTGTTAACTACTTGGATTTTCCGATTAATTAGAAGTAGGAGAAAGAGATGGGATTCTTATTAATAGCAAGTAGAAAAAAAGAGGGGAAATAAGAACTTATTTTAAATTAAGTGCGAAATCCATCAAATTAATTAACCCCCCTTTTTATCTCATTCTCTCAATCTCCCTCCCATAAGTATGCTATTTATATTCCCTTTTCAGAAAACTATCAATCCTTCATTCAAAGACAAAGAAAGCTTTGTCTATTTGCTTAAGCATTTTTTTTAAATTCTAGTTAAATCAAATATTTTTGCTTAAATTTTTTTTTGCTTACTTAGTAAAATTGTTGTGACTAGAAGAACATATGACAGAGGCTCTTCTGAAAAGCTCTACATCGCGTGATAGACAAATGGAATGAAGCACACGTAGTTGAAAACTTAGATAATGAAGCTAGATAGGCTTTGAAATATTCTTGGTTTTAAGTTGCTCCTCCCAAGATTCTGACGGGAAGTGACAAGTGCATCTAATAACAGAAGTGCGAATAAGCAGAAGTTCAGGATTACTCCAACATAGCAAATGTAAGAAGAATGTGAGAACCCTGCAAGTAATGATACATCAGTTAGTTAAGGCATATTGAAGTCAACCGCTTTTAGTTTAATGATGGATTCAGTAGAAATAAGCAAGGAAAGTTTCCAGTAGAGATGTATTAGCATAAGGACAATCGCTACCTTTGTCGACTTCTGAAAGCTATGCATAGTCATAGATATATGCTATGTGAAATACTACTGAAAAGGGCGCATCAGCTAATCCAACAGCTCATTCATAAATATGATTTTAAGTAAAATAGTTAATTCAAAAAAAACGATTAATTTCCTTTAATTTATTTTTTTGGCACTTTTCACCTAATCGTCGCAATAAGCGTTCTACCCCTGAAGATCGAATTTACTAGGAGCTTACGACATTCTTTCTTAAAATAGAATCAAAATTTATGTAAATATCTTATTCTTACTGCGTGTAATTAGTTTAGCTTACAATAATAAATCTGCAACAAAAATAATACATAGACATACAAATAAAAAGTAGATTTTCTTTTCAAAAATCCTTCTCAGATGAGGATATTTGATCTGTTGGTAATATTTATTTAGTTACTTTATTTTAAATTTGATTATCTCTTATTTATGGAAAAAGTTATTTTGTGGTAATCAGACTGTAATTATTTTGTGCTTAAAAGTTAAAAAAAAGTAATTCATTTTTTATTCGCGAATATGGCAAGGTAGATATCACAGCAACAGAATAAAAAAGATTTTAAAATCTGTATTATTTTGTTATTAAAAGGAGGATATTATTTTTAATTACTATGGTGAGTTTTACTCTTTTAATGCTGAAAAGTCTATTTATCTTTATACGAAATCATTCCTTTTTTGAGGATTTTATCTTTATTTATCTTGATACTTCTCCCCTCAATTCAACAATTCAAGGGATTCAACAGTACTATAAACCATATTTTCAAAACGAAAACTAGCCCTTTCATTTAATAAGTCTGTAGGATTCAGTTAATTTTTTTGAAAAACGAAACCATGTAAGAATTATCCAATAGAATCTCCATGTTAATCAAATCCAACAGTTACTTTGTGTTGAAATACTGTCTCCCTAGAATCTAATAGAACTTATTCCATCCTAGCAACAGTACTAAGACTAATAGTAGAATCTGCAAGCCTAGGAATAATTGGTTCATAATTATTATGTAATTATGATAATCTTCATATCGATAAGAGAAGAAATAATGAAGATCCTTTGAGATCAGTGCCATGTATTAAAAGAATACATATTCACTTGGTATACTCACAGTTGATTGCATTTTGAGTAAATATTGCTTAAACGTAGCTAGATTTGCTTACTCGGTAGCTTCTTAGAACGTTGAAACATGTTATTAACTGAATTTACTTGCAACTAGCAGGCCTCGTGTGAATATTCCGTTGATTAGCCCTTTACATGTAGCAGTGTCGATGACTGAGTCCTAGAAACTTTCAGTAGATTCCGCTATGGAAGTGCAAATATTGCCTTTAAAGACAGGTAGCAGAAAACTATCATAGAAATGACGCTAATACAGGTCCATGTTTTCGTAGACATTAAAGGAGTCAACTAAAGCAGTGTAGAAATCGTCTGTTTGAGCTGTTTAGGTTTTGATTAAATCATGGAACTACTTGACGAGAGAAGAAGTCTCATCTTCAATTCGTATGTACGTGTATTGGTATTTCAACCCAAATAGAGAGCATATATTGTCAAAAAAGTTGTCTGTCGCAACTAATAATGAAAAAAATTAGCACAAATATTAGAATTCAAAAGAGAAAAGTGGGAATAGAAGAAATTGGTAAAAAAGTTAACTTCTCTAACTTACTTAGAAAATTGAGACTCGCTTGGAAGTTATTCACCTGCGAAATGCTGATAAAATAAGTCGCAAATGGATTGAACAATGTACACACAAGACACAGAATCAGCCCAGGGATGATGTTGAATTTAAACACCGGAAGTGAACTAGTTGCACTGATATTTCGTTTTTTCATTAATTATCGTTATTTCCTATAAAAATCATTCATTTGCATGATTGCTTATTCTGATTTGAGTGACTAATTCGAATAATGCAACGCACCTTTTTGCTATGAAGATTTCACTTTGACTAATTGTGATTGCTGCTACTATTTAAACGATCTTAATTGTGTGCTTGGATCATTGTTACTTTTGGAATTCGTTTTTTTCCTGTGAATAGAATTCTCCGAATTATCTAACTTATCCTTATGGAGATTCACACTTGTCATCATCAGCAAGATCTTATCAATCGAAATCGTTGCAAACAGTTTTAAGATGTTTTCTCGCTATTTCTGATTCATTATGTAGATTGGGATGATCATTAATGCGAGAATCCCTGTGACGATTGAAATAAACACGAGCAAAACGATTATGATTATCTTACTTGTATCGATGTTACTGTTAAAATTATTAACATTATCAGCTTGGACTACATTCAAAGCATCGGAAATGTTGGAATAATTTATCAACGCCATCTCCGCATTTATCTCTGCAAGGGAACCACTTGTCGTCATCATATAAAACGCATAGACTGTCCAATAAGTTATTTTATCTGTTAAAGTTGCAAGATTACTGGAATCTACATTTCCAGTTATGCTGTTCATATTGAATTGTTCGATGTAAGAATTCAGAAATTCATTGAAAATGTAAATCTCAGAAGGATCACTTAAGTTCATCTCAATAGTTGAATTTATCATCGAATTATAAACGTATGTTTTCGTGTAACTTACCACGCCTAGAAAAGTGAGCTGCTGTACACTGTTCTAGAAGTAGTAATGCCCAGCAAATACACTATTATACATGTCTTTGATGGCTAGCACGAAGATTATGTATCTTTTCATTTGAAAGCAAAAGAAAACCTACGCGTAGTTGTTCCTCTGCGTTTCTTTGTCTTGATACAGAACAAAATAACTCACGACATTCAATGTAGCTATTAGAAGTATTGAGATCACTCCAATCAAGCTGATGAGCTTAAAGCTGCCTTAATGGTCTCTGGATTTTATCGTTCTCATGATCTTCGATCTGAAAAAATCAAAAAGGAATTGCCTTTAAAAGAAATCTTAAAATCTAAATTGCATTTCTACCTATCCGCTGATCGTTGCGTGTGCGTAGTCTTGACACTATTATCTTTGTCTTCTTGATGGATAAGTGCTTCGTCTTTTGATTTTTCAACGAATTCTTTGGAGATACTGGAAGATTTTTTATTCCCTGTTAATGGTTTTGAGCCATGTTTTTCTTGTGATGGATCGAGTAAATCTGTACTTTTGAAGCTATTTTTTTAGAGATTACTGGAGAATAGCTAAAACTATTACTTTTGAAATGAATCAGTTGAGAACATAAATGGATTATTTGCTGTGTAGGTATTCTAAGTATTACTGACGTTGTTGATATTGCTCGTGATGTTATTGTTGTTGATGGTGTCTTGGATTTTCGCGTCTTAATGGAACTACAACTGCTAATCTTATCCAAATTGCTTGGTGCTTTCTCTTTATTCTGGTTGTAAACCAAGTTAAAAGAGAATCGGACGAGTAGACTTAGGAGACATTTACTCGGAGAGTAAAAAATTTTAGTTCTCATTGAAGTGAGGAGAGAGTATCCCAACGGATGTTTGGTATTGTTTAAAGGAATTCAATGGGAAATCATTCTTGGAAGTGAGATCGATGATGTCATTATTTGGGTTATTTAAGATATTGTAAGGTTATTGCATTCTTCCTGAGTAGTTCACTTGATCGAAGGATTCACTCACGTGTGTTAGTTCTCTTTGAGCATGCATACCGCCTTCTAATTATTCAATATATTGTTCTTGTTTGTGAGAAGAAATATTGGCATTTTTATCAATTGCATTTTCAAAATGTTTAGCCATCTCTAGCTGCTAATGCTAAGAATACAGTAAATCAGCATTTCCTCCGAGACTTAAATGCTACGTTTTGAGATCGTTTATGTCAATAGCTTATTCAACGGGCGAAGATATTTTTAATTATTTGGAAGATTTTGATTTTAATTAACTAGATTTAGCATACTTCGATGACGAAAGTTGCATTTCACTTTATTAATTCTAAAGAATTTTCACCTTTCTATCCTTTTTAATTGACTGAGGGCTGATTTACTCGAGCACTGATAAGAAACTCTATTTAAATTTAGAAATATCATAAAACTCTGCAATCTGCATCATGAGTATTTTTATGGCTTCTTTTTTAGCTGTCTCATCGGGGAGTTCTTTCAGCGAAATAACCTAGAACTACACTAATTCAATCGATGATGTTTTGATCTACGAAGCTACAAATCTAATCGAAAATAAGTTAGATTAAACGAGATTTTCGAGGAAATTCTCTTCGTGGATATCTTTAGCATGTTGTGATTCAGAAATACTTGAAGGCCTGATAATCACTGTCTCCAGGATAATTCCTTTTTATTATTTTTCGATCAGAGCTCCTAGAATAGGAGAAATATTCCCTAGCCTGATTTTCTTGAGTTCAGATTGTTTGAAGGTATTTGCAAACAATATTTCATAGATTATTTCCTCTACGACAAATATTTTTAATCCATCAGCAAGAGACGATGTCTGCATGTACATGTTTCCATCTGTGATTTCTTTGATGAGTCCAGAAGCACCAAACTCTGAACTGCTGATCATGCACATTTGGATTTTTAAATTATACGGAACAGCCCATCCATTTTAGTTTTTACCAATCATTATGGGATATGTATTTATGTTATAATCGAATTCCTTTTTTTAAAAACATTTGTGGAGAATCATATCATGCGCTGCACCGAGTTCATCGGACATTAGAAATTTTATATTCTTTCCGATTACGCTCTTGTTACTGTCGATGAATGGCACAACATTCATGAAATTATGGGAAACTTTGACGATTTTACCAATTTCACTTAGCATCGTTATGAAAACCGCAGCGGAATCTTCTGAAAAGAGATTAAAGCGCGTTTTCAGCTTGCCTAGTTTGCTCATTTTCTGGACGTATTAAGAAAATTTCATTTCGATTGTCAGACAATCTTAGAATCCTTCGCAGATTGTTTAGAGATATCCATGTTTGCTGTTGATTTTGAGTAATCTCATGAGTTCAATTTCAAGGCGCTGTTTTTTAGTTTAAAGTTGTTTCCCACTGACTATGAGAACCTCAAGATCTATAAAATCTTTGCTTATAGCGTCTAAGAATTATAATTTGAGGAGAAGGCATTCATGGTAGAGTTCAGAGCATTGTTCAAGTGATTCATCGAAGAAGATCATTTCTATGATTTTCATGTCTCCAGTTAATTTATTGGTTTTATCTTGAACATTGAATTGATCTAACGCGAGCTCATAAATGTACTGGATCATTTATCGATACTTCAAGCTAGCATTTTTAGATGAGCTTTGCCTGGTTTTATATATTTCTCTGAGAGACATTGACTCTACTTTTAACGCGTTGACTAAGAACGCCAAGTAGGTGAAGTAAAAATGGTTTGAGGAAGATTTGTTTTGCTCTTTTCGCATTTCTCCTCTGAAGAGATTCAAAATGTAGGTCTCTAAGTATTGTTTTCTGGTAGTTTCCAAGATAAAGTCGACTTTTGTTTCGATTTAGGCACTGTTGTTCTAAAAATACAACAATGAAAGTTAAAAAATGGAAAAAAATAAATAAATTAGTGTGATCTGCTTTGCTTACATGCTCTTTGCAGAAACAATCTGGATACATTCTGCAGTTTTCAATGTGATTCACAGTGATTTACTCGAGAACTACTGATAAAACAGATTTTAAATATGCAGAGGGAGAGCAATCTATTGCTAGATAGATGAATCTTAAGCAGACGCTCAATTTATCTAATCTTTTCTCAACACTGTCAGAGGAATCTTAAATCTAAGCTGCATCCTAGCCGATCAGAGAATTCATCACAGTTGTGACTCTATACCTTATGATGTTCAATCCAACAAAGTAACTTGCCGTCACTAAGAGAACTATCATCACTGGATAATCAATAATATCCGTCAACAGCTCTCCAAGGATCAAAATAAACGAAATCATAAGATTCACTGCTGCTAAGCTAAATTCAATTTCTTAGATATTTATATTTGTGAACGGATGTGCTAAATAGCAGAAAACCAGCTTGATTAAATTAAAAATCAGGCATACATATGGAAGAATGTATGCACTGCCATATCTTGAGCAGAAAACAGCAACGACTGTTAGTAACTGAAAGAATATCTCCTTTTGTTAATCCCTTCTTGCTAAGAAATCGGTCAGGACAAAGCAGTAATCAAAATCGTTCTCTGTGATAAAGAGCTCTATGTGTTTCGCATTAATTAAAGCAAAAAAAAGTTAGTAAAGATTTGTTTAAAAATTCAAAATTATTATGAGAAAAGGAGTAACTTTAAGTATTTCAAATACCAATTGAATAAAACAAAAAGTTGAGCCTCTTTTTTGATGACCATAAGAAATAATGTGGGAGGGAGAGAGCAAGATAATGTGAGAGCATTTTTTATCAAAATTCAAGAAATAATCTCAATGGGATAATTCATAACAAAAACGAGAGAAATGATGAGATAAATGCAGGAACAAGAAGAAAAGAACATATAAAAAATAAATGGAAAGAATATTTTTTCTTACACAATGAAAGAGTCATGATTACGTTGATAATGCCAAGAACCATTGAATCACTGGATTTGTAAAGACTTGATTTCAAAGCTAATATGAATACTACATACGAATAGGACTTGAAAAAGAATGAGATAATCTTAAAGTTTTCAAATGTTTTTCCAATAAAAAATGCTGTAATTTTGATAATTATGTATGCCAATAGACTAAAATTAATCCCTAAAGTGATGTAGAATATAATATCCATCAAGAGAGTGCCTTATTCCTCTAGAATCATGTAAGTCATGTGATCATTGTTGTTCAAAGAAAGATCAATCTCTTCAGTGAAATATTTCCTATTGAAGTTAAACTAGAGAATCTCACATTGTCTAATGATCACAAGGACCACGCATAGTGCATAAGGTCTCTGAAAGACGTTGAGGAGTTTGTACACTTCCTTCACATAGAATTCCTCTACCTTCAATCTGATTTCTTCGAAGAAAGGAACTAATGCTTTGCTCATTGTATTTGATTGAAAATTAAATAATTTTTTCTTTTGCAAAGAAATCTTTTGATCAATTCAAGAAGTTAAAAGAAATTGTTCTTTAGTTTGGAGTTCACTTCAATAAAGTAAGGTTATTTTTGAAAAGGCATAATTTTAATCATTAGTTAAGGCTTTTATCTTTTGAAACTAATTAAATTTACTATTTTTTTGAAAAGTTGATCAAATTATGCTGAAGTTGAAAAATTAAATAAAATGAATGGAAATAAGAAATAAAAATCACAAAGCAAATAAGGATAAATAGAGATATTTTTACTGTTGTATTAAAAGTGAGAAATATCTTATTAGTTCAGATAAATAAAAACATTTGTATTATTAAGCATCCTTCATTAAATAATTGTAACCAAAGAACTGGCATTTTAGACAAACTAACCCATACAAAAGACAAATTTTGATTTCAATTAATCTTTCATTAAATTGCACAAATTCCATAAAAATTAATTGCAAAAAAACCAATGAAAATGAGTTTTTCTATTTTTTAACCTTAAATAATGAAGAGATAATTTTTCATTTAAAAAAGAGAAAACATCCAATAAATTCATGGATGCTGCTGTATTTATGCTATCATTTTCTATTAATAAATAAAGCATAAATGAATGGCAACACAATCAAACACTATCTAATAGGTAAAGGAAGTTCATTAGAAAAAATATGTCCTCTTTGATTTTTACTATTTTTCTGACTGAGAATCACAAATTTAAATGGAATCATTCACATTAGCTTTTTCCATTCTAGAATCACCTTCTGTTCTTGAAGTATGAAGCAATATAAGAATTCTCCATCAATATATCGATACTAATCAAATTAAATAGCTATTTCGAGACAAAATACTAATTTTCTAAGATCGCATAGAATTTATTCCAGCCTAGAAACAGAACAAGCATCAGTAAGACGAGCTAGATCAGAAGAAACCATTTATTTAAAGAAAAAATATAGTTCTAATAGTCAGAGTATCGATCCTAGAAAAAATACGCCACCATCTTTGAAAAATATGCTGTGTACTAAAAGAAAACGAATTCATATTGAATAATAAGTGTCTGTTGCATTTTAAGTAATGCAGCATTGAATTATGATGAAGTGGTTAGACTCAGCGCTTCAACAAATTACTTGACTAACTCCTAGCATTTAGTTATCGCAACAAAAAGTCCTTTTTTAAACATTCCATTGGCGATTGTTGAGCATGTTTTTAAATCGATTTTAATCTCTCTAAAATCTTCAGTTGAATTCTAAATAGCTGAGCATAGATCACCTTTAAACATTGGTAGCAAGAAATTATCATATTCCTCCCTCTGATACAGGTTTTTATTCTCGTACACTAAGAACGTTGTTTAGAGATTATTGTAGTATTTGTCTGTTTCAGAAAAAATACTTAGTATTTTCTTTGACAAACTGGCTACATACGGTTACGTTGGATCAGTCAATCGCGCATAGCAATACGAATATTTTAAGCTGAAAAGAGTGACTATGTTATCGAAATAGTAGTCATTTGCAGCTAATTTTGGAAGGAATTAAAAAAATAAGTTAAATTGAAGCAATTCAAGAACAAAAAAACAATAAATTATCTAAAATTACATAAGAAGGAGATACTGTCATCAAAGCTATCGATTGCTTTCAGGGTTAGAAAGTATGTCGCAAACGGATTAAACAGTGTACATACCAAGCAAATCAGCAATCCTGGGACGAGATTAAATTTAAATATCGGTAGAGAACTTGTGGAGCTGAGATTTCTTTTCTTTCCACCATTTTGTTTGATTGTTCTCTTCAGTTCTTTTTTATTCATTGTCTGCTCCGATTTGGAATAATTCTAGTTCCTTATCGTGAATTGACTTAATTTCTATACTTTGTTTTTGTGAATAAGATTCTATTCATTTTCGATCTTCTCACTGTAGAAATTCGCTAGAGAAGTCATCAAAGTAAGCTAATCGATTGATAACGTAGCAAACAGTTTCAGGATCTTTTCACGTGATTTTTAATTCAATATGTAGATTGGAATTGTTAGAAATGTGAGAATTCCTGTGACTATTGTGATAAAAATCAGCTAAAGGAGTAAAATCAATTTGCTTACTCTGATTTTATCATAAAACTCCACAAAACTGTCATCTTACACAGTGATCAAGGCGTCGAGGATATCATCATAATTCCTAACTGCCATATTGACATTTAGATTCTGCTTGTCCAGATTAAACACCATATAATAAGCATACGTTGTCCACTAAGCAATTTTATAATATAATGAAGTCTTTGAGGTTGACTCTGTTAATGTACTGATGATATTCATATTCTACTATTCTAACTGATAATCCATAATCCCCTTGAAGATATATATTTCGTTAGGATTACCTTCGAGCATTTCGATTGTGACATTCCTCAAACCAGAATATATATACACATTAGCACCATATGTTAGTTAGATAAACTATGTTCTGTATATTGGGGCAGGGAAATAATAAAACCCGCTGTTTAGCCCTTTAAATGTATCAGTCAACCCTAAGATAAATCCAATGTATCTTCGCATTTAGAAGCACCAAAATATTTTTTAGAAATTTCTCTTTTGATCATTTCGATCGTTTGCTAGAATGAAAAAGCTTATGATATTTAAGCTTGCAATGATGACTAAAGCTACTATTCCGATTAAGCTAATCATTCGGAGACTTCCTTTGTGTTTAGTTGATTTAATAACTTTGATGATTTAGAGTCTTTTTTTTAGTTAAAAAATAAATAATTAAAAAGGCATGTTAAAAGGGTAAAATTTGTCCAAAGATAATACTATATGACTCCTTACTTATTGGTGGAAGTCTTCGTTTGTGTGGAGTTGATACTGTTTTCATTGTCATCTTTGAGAAAACAGTTATCTTTTTTAAATTCATTATCTGGATCGCTGGATGATTGCAGAACTTGTGATTCTTTTATTACAGTTAATGGATAAAAAGTTGCTGTTGGAGACATATTCTTTTTCCCATTATATTTCTTGACATACGGTTGGTTCATTGGTGAAATGTTATCATTAATTGAAGTTTATTAGCGATATTTATTTTTTGTTGGAGATTGCAATCCAGACTAATTTTGAGCAGAATCTCTTAAATCTAGAGTATAAAAAGTCTATTCTAACAATGGTCTTGATGAATAAGGAGATTAACAAGCGAGTTCAGAGACAATATTAAGCTAATTGCTTAAATTCTCAATATTTGTTGGGGTTTAATTAACTTTGGAAATTTCTTTTTTATTATTAGAGTCGAGAGTAAAATTGTTAATCAAATCGTCTCTTCGCACAGGTTATCCAAGAATAAACGGAGAACTTAGTCTATCTGTTTGAAGGCTGTTTAACTCTTGTGCTATTGATCCTCTTTCTCCTTCAATTAGTGTATTGTGAAAGTAGTTTTCATAAAATATCTTTTAGTTTTTTCTTTTATCTTAAATTTCTAATTCCTCATCAGCAGTTTCCATGCTCAGTATTTTGGAATTTCCTGGTTCGTTGTTAGCAATGTCCATATCAGCACCAGCAACATTATTAGATTGCTCACTAGTCCCTTAGGGAACCTTGATAGCAACAATGAAAGGAGTTTAGTTTTTATCCACAAAATTTCCTCGAGAAGAGGAACTTTTCTCTCTCTGGAAAATTATTGGACTAATGTCTCCAGAATACTATTTCTTTAATTCAAAAATAGTCTTTTATTTGACTTAAACATTCGTGTATTGCTTGATTTAGTATGCTAAGTTCTTAATGGCATCTTTCTTGGAGGTTAAGTCATTTAGTTCCTTCAAAAAAAGAATCTAAAATTACACAAATTATGCTTTTCTATTCACGTGCGCTAAAAACCTAATTGTGCATAATTTCTCCCTCATCAGATTCTCAAAAAAGTACTAATCGCTAATATTTCGTTCCATCATCCCATTTTAAAACGAGCTAGGCTTGATTATTACAGTCTCACAGATTTATCCAGAGTGCATGTTCTCAAGCAGAACTGAAATTAAAGGTGATATCCTTGAGATCCTAATTTTTTTTATTTCAGATTTCAGCTTCAAATTACAGAACAAAATATCATGTAACTGCTAATCCACTAAATAAATCCTTAATTAATTAGCTATTGATGCTGTCTGCATGTGCATGTTGCTGTTTGAAACCTTTTTGATCAGCGCACATGCCCCGAGTTCTTCAGTACCTATCGTACACATTTGCATCTTAACATCTAGTGGTAATGCCCATCCGTTTTTTGACCTACCTATCAGTAATCTCGAGGGCATAATAGATTGGTTAAAAGCTCTCTGATGAATGCAATCTAATAGAATCGCATCATGGAAAGCAGCGACTTCCTCACACATCATGATTTTCACATTTTATCCAACTGCACTGGAATTCTTTTCAATAATCTGGAGAAGTTAATTGAAATTTCTGGAAACTTTAACAATTTTGCCGATGTCACTAAGCAGCGTTATGTACACAGCAGTGGCGTCTTCGGATTAGAGAAGAATATTATTATTTGCTCTTCCCGATTTGTTTAAGTTATGTACATATTCTGAAAATGTCAGTTCAATTGAGAGACACTCTTGGAATCCTTCGCAAATATCATATAAATATGAGTATTTGCTATTGATTCTCAATAATTTTAGTAATCCCTTCTCGAGTTTGGTTTTTTTATTCTATAATTTATTGGCTTACTTTTCTAAATTTTGCAGATTAATGTAATCTTTGCTGATGGTTTCTAGAAACAGCAATTTCATTGTCAGACACTCGTGAAGCTTCATGGAGCACTGCTCGAGAGATTCATCAAACTAGATGACATCGATAATATCTGCTTTTTCTTATTCATTCGTTTTTTAGCCTAGATTGAATTCCTTGCAAGCAAGCTAGTAGACATAATTGATCATTTGAGTCTACTGAAAATTGGGTTTGGCATGCTTGATTTTAGCACGCAGGATAAACACTTCCCGAAGAGACGTTGTCTGTTTCTTGAGACCATTGATTAAATATGCTAAATAGGAAAAATAAAAGTTGCTTATGTGTTCATGTTTAGCGTTATTGTTGTTAGGATTCTTGAGCTATTCTTGAAATTTCCCTAAGATGTAATGTTCTATGTATTATTTCCTTTGATTTTCTTCTAGGAATTCATCCTTTGTCATCGCTGTCTTTGAGTCCTAGGGAAAGGTAACGAAGTTTAGAAAAGAGTTTGGTAAAATGTTAGATTAAATTTGAAGGTTTTCCGATGCAGGGAATCTACATAATCTCAAAGGAAAATGAATTATTTTTACTTTTTGTTTGCAGAAGCAATCTGGGTAGAGTGTGCAAGTCTCAATGTGCTTTGTGATAATCTACTCTAGAAATATTGAATAAGGTGATTTCAAATAAGAAGAAAGGGAAAAGTCAATTGTGTGGAAGACAAATTTCAAGGATAGACATAATTTTTGAAGTTATTTTTCAGAAAATGAATCCGAATCTTAGCTTCTATTAGAGTGTGTATCAAGGAGGAGATATTACATCAAAGAAATAATTCTTTATCGCTGAACAAAGTAGCTGGCAATGTAACTGAGTGGAACTGTACAGATTACCAGAATTGAGAAATCTAACGAATTATTCCTAAATTATCCAGCAATTAGCAAGCAAGAGAAAATGAGATTTACAAAAGAAAAACCAAATTCTATCTCTTGAATGCGGATGCTCGTGTATGGACAATCTATGAAATAATAGAGAAGTTTCAAAGCATGAATGCCTAAACTGAGAAAAGGGAGAATACTAAACATCCAAAATCTCCTAATGACTAGAACTATCGCGACTATCGCTGAGAAGACTAATTGTCTTATTGGATCTTATCTTGATAGAAAGTCTGTGATAACGAAGCTGTAATCGAAATCATGTAAAACGACTGCACATTCTGTTTTAATTACCAAAAAAAACAATCAGATCATTCAAGAGCCAGAAAAAACTCATAATTTTTGCAAGAAAAAAAGTCACTGGAGATATTAATTATCCCAATAAAAATCAAAACTAACTTGAGAAAGAAGATAAAGCGATCTTTAAGCTCTTAAAGTGCGATATTTAATTTCGAGACCACAAATCTCAAAAACAATCCACTAGACGTAACGGTAATCGAAAGAAACATGCAAATAAAATATCAAGCATAATATTCTTACATAGAATAACTGTGAGGACAAGATTGATAACTGCAAGTTACACTTCGTGATCTATTCTATCAAGACTCACGATTATAGAAATAATATATATTGCATAAGGATATGATTTGAACACGAACGAGATAAGTTTGTTGGGTTAGACATTTTCTTCTTTCCCCAACAAAAAATGTAGATTCTAGAGGAGCAAAAAGAGAACCAGAAATATGTTGATACCAGCTGAAGAATAGAATATACTAATAATTGTATTTTCACTCCACTTCTCGACTATAAAATAAGAAAAAATTTCATTGTTTTTTTGGTTCGCATTGATGATCTCTTCTTCATAATACTCCTTATTAAAATTGATCTGCATCATTTGTGCTTATCGAATGATTAGCAGAGCTACGCTCCACCAGTATGATCGCTAGAAGACATTAAATAAGCTGTAGGACTCTCTCGCTATGAATTCTATGTATCGTTCCTTGGTTTTGAGGTTTAAATGAAATGAGTTTACTTCCATTATTGAGCTTGATTTATCTTATTTTGTCTTAATTTTTGTAGATAAATTTTTTTTTCTTCTAACTTTTTGGGGAGTAATTTTGATGGAAATAGATTGAAAAGGGAAGCTTTATTAATACATCAATTACGCAAAAACATCTCATTTTCTGGGAGGGGAGAAATTGAAGTAACCATGAAAAAAAATTAGCTTGTGTAACTCTTCCTTCTTGAGTTTATTATTATTTTTTTTTTAACAAACTAATATCAACCTCAAATTTATTTCTTGAAATTTTGTTAATACATATAGAGTCAACTACTGTGGGACTATTTATTTTTTACATCTTGGAAAAGATCTTACTCAGATAAGAAATACGTTTTTTTGAATTGCCATTTAATTTAAGAGATAATTAAGGTTTCTTTTTTGAAATCTTCTATTAGGATGAAATCGTGCTTAAAAAATTATTTGTAACAGAACCATCAGAATCGTTTTGGGGAAAATTCAAATTTGCGTGGAGGATTTTTCGAATTTCTCCCTTTGAAAGCAATTTTAATTAAAAAAAGAAACTTATTATTAAATATTCTGGCATAAAAGCTATGTCCTCTAGAAACGATAGCTTAATTACTAAATTGAGATGTATTTCAGTGGATGAAGCAGGAACTCAAAAAATCAATTATTTAAAAAAGCAAAAATTATCTATTTTTATATCTTAAAATATCTTTTGAAACTGGCTTGTTGGACTATATTTTTTATTTGTTCTAGTTGCCTAAGTTTACAGCTATGGAGTTGCTCTAAATAGAAACTAAAATTAATTAAAAATTAGGGTTAATATTTATGCTGATTCAAATCCTCTCGAAAAAGTGCAAAAATTAAGTAATTCTCAGCAAAAAAAATATTTATCTTCATAATCATAAATGAGGTAGTTAATTACAAGTATTTGTATATCGTTTGCGTAAAACGAACTAAAAAATTAAGGAATAAGTGCGTTTAAATTTCAATGAAATAGCTAAAATCTGCTTAGAGGTTACAAAGATATATTTTCCTTTTCTCAAAATTTTCTTCTCTCTACTAATAATGATGCTCATAAGTATTATTAGCTGCTTATGCAAAGATTTCATTCGTTTTTTGAGGAAGAACTAATCTCTAAAGATTTTAAAAACTAATTGATTATTAAACATCTTTTTTATTAACATTTTTAAAATTATTATATTAATTATTTAATATTTTTTTCCTGCCTATTTTTTTAAGGATAAAATTATCAATTTTTTACTTATTTTGAGATAGCATTGTCACATTCAATCTTAAAATAATAAAACTTAGAGAAAACTCTCCATCTTGTCAAATTCATGAAAATGAATAGTAATTCTTTCGATTCATTGACAAACAAAAGGAAAACAAAAAATACACAAATAAACTCATAAAAAAAAACATACACACATAAAGAAGAATTCACTTATTAACTATTTTCACTATTATTTTTCAAGTTACTTTCTTCACAAAGGACATAACATATGAATTCTCAAGGAGAACATCAATACTAATTAAATCCAGAAACTGTTTGGTTCTAAACAGCTAATTCTCTAGGGTAACATAAAATTGTGATCTTCCTATTATCATTATACCGAGTAGCAGACCAAGTTAGATGATTAAAAATATTAGGGACAGGGAGTATACATAATTATTGTAGTCTGCATGCCTGTCTAGAATAAAATAGTGTATAATCAGCGCAAACTACCCGACATACGAAAAGAATGAGAATTCATTTATGATATTCAAATTCATCTACATTTTGACCAATGCAGTCTTAAAATACGCAGCGTTTTTCGATACTATCGCTTCGATGAACGTCTAAGAAATCAACAAGGTAGCTTTGCTTGCTACAAATAATCCCTTCGTAAACGCCTAATTGTTCAAAGTTATGCAATTAGTGTAATCGAACGAGGTATACCGCAGATCCATTGTTGTTTAATTCACAGCATTGCAGAGATTTCCTTTGAAAGCAGGCAGAAAGAAACTGTCGTACCACTCCTGCTGATAGAAGTTCTTATTTTCGTAATAAGAAAACTCATCCAGCAGCTGACTGTAAAATATTCCTGATTAGGTCTATAAATTCTAGAGTTTTTGAATATAACCATCGATTCGAGATGATGTTGGATCGGAGTACATCAAGTATGTCAGAACATACTTTAGACCGAACATTTAGCAGACGTTGTCTTCGAGATAATCAAAAACAGCTTGATTTTTGTTGAAAACAAAACAAAAATGATCAAAATACAAAATATTTATTCGTGTTGTTTTATTACAGAGAAACGATAGCGTGGACTAGAAAGTGTCAACTTATGAATTGCTGATTATGTAGACTGCCAAGGGGTTGAAGAGAGCACAACAAAGACATATTAGAATCCCTGGAATAAGGATTTTGCTTAGTTTCTGAAGTGAACTCGTTTTGCTGATGTTTCTCTTTTTCATGCCATCTTTAGTTTTCGTCAGCTCAGTCGTTGACAGCAAATGGCTACTAATGTAGTTACTAGGTATCTTCTAGCTTCGGGTTTGGGAGAACCGTCTAATATAATTGTTTTTTTTATTATGAGGCTAATACAATGTTTCCCCAGATTTATGCAATTTGGATTTATCTTTGTAATTCCCAAGAAAATCTAGTTTTTCTCGATGAAACGACACATAAGTCATCATTTATATTATTGTCTCAACTGAGAATGTCGCAAAGAGTTTAAGGATATTCTCTCTTTCTTGCTAGCTGTTGATGTAGAAAGGAACGATCGATAACGAAAGTGCACCTGTCACAAAGCAAATGATGACTAACTCAACAATAATTACAGTTTTATCTGACGATATTTCATCTTTGTAATATTAGATATTAGATGCTTGAATCTCATCGAGAGAATTCTAGATTCCGTCGTAATTAGCATAAGCCAATTGTAAGTTGTATCCCTATGGATCATTTGCTGTATTCAAGTAATAAGCGTAGAAGTTCCATTATATGATTTTGTACATTAGTGTCAGCTAGATATCAGCAGTTATCGAATTTGTCATGAAATTCTACCAATATTGGTCAAGCTAATAGTAATCTACCTTTTTGAATATAAAAATTTGATCGGGATCTCCTTCAGCCATTTCTTTTGTTAGATTTAGATGGGCTGAGAAAATAATATTTCTAATATTTTAAATTTATGGGACAAATGCTGCAACGTATGCAGCGGGGAGAGCATAATATCCAGCTACTGTGCCTCTGTAAAGCTCTTGCACACCGAGAACATATCCAGTGTAGCGCTTTAAATCATAACTCCAGAATACATGCGCGAAATTATCGTTTTGAGTGCTGTTAGAAGATTAGAGAATCAAGAAACTCATCAGATTTAAGCCCGCTACAATTAGAAGGGAGAGTAATCCAATGTAATTGATAATCTATAGTCCACCTGAATGCTTTTTAAGTCTTATCGATCGCAAGATTAAGGCTCTAATGAATGAGAAAAAAAACAAAAAAAATAACATTTCAGGATGAAAACACCAAATTAGTTTCTTAAAAATATTAAAAAAATAACCATCATACTTTTATGAAGATTTATAGGAATTATTAGTCTTTTTGCTACTCTCATTTTCATCGACATTCTTCACGAACTCCTCTTCATTCTTCTCCTCCTATGCGTTGAATGCTCCCGAAGAAACGAACTCTTAATCGACTTAATTATTTTAATCAGGTATTTCATAAAAAGAGCTCAGCTATTATTGCTTAGAGCTGTTGTTCACTTTAGAATTCCCTTCTAAGTATGTTGGATTTAGTAGGGTTTATGAATTATTAGGAATTCTACGATTTTAGATTTCAGAAATTTACTGTATAAAATTCTCCTTTTATTATTCTTATCTACTCGATAACGGATCCATTAGAGGCCTTCCAGATGCTGGTGACAAAGGGAATGTCTCCATACTGATGATCTCATTATTCTTTTTGTTGCTATTGTATGTACCTTGATTGAGATTATCATGAAATGCCAAGATATTTATCAGATCCTAAGGTTAAACAGTATTATTTGATTTCTAATTTTGGGTTTAATTCACTTTCTAACTATTAGATTAAAGTTAAACTGTGAGGAGATTATCTGAATTAGATACAGGATAAATATTATTATCTCTTTTCATCTAATCAAAATCAGAGAGTGTACTTTGCTTTTCTATTATGCCTTTTTATGGTTAGCTTGAGATTTTCTCTTTTTAATGAAATTTTAGTTATTTTTACTATTAATTGTAAGAATCAGCATGATCGAGCTCTGGTTGTTCGTTATCTGACTCAGATTAGCTTTCTAGAATTTGAAGTTACTCTTATGAAGCAACGAAATCAACTTAATTTTGACTAAAATTAAATATTTAAGGTTCTAATAATTAACCGATGATTTTATTATCCTTTATTTCAGTAATATTTTTATCATTATCTCTTCTTTTGACTTACTCTTTCCCAGCACTCGCTCTGTAATCAAGTAAAATATCAGTTGTCTCCATATCTAAAGTTTTACTATTCGATGATAAATTGATGTTTCTTTCATTTTTGGCATATTTCATTCCTGAAGATGTGCTGTCTTTGCTGTTCACATTTGATTTTATGGATGCCAGCACTTTAGGCATATTCGATATTGCTAACGAAGACTCAGCGAATTCTTTAATTTAAAATGCTAGATTTTTGAGTGCATCCTTTCTCGATTAGACATCGAATAGTTCTTTAACTGAGAGTACTTGCAACTGTATGAATTCTAAATAATGCGTGCTCTATGGATATGCATTGAATCGCATCAAAAGAAGATTCTGTTTCATGAATTTTGGTATGAATGTTTCCTCATTTAGATCTCTCTTTTTCTATGCATCTGCAAACGAACTTGGCTAGACAATCAACGTCTCATATGTCTATCCTTTCTTGCCTTTTTCAACGAGAAAAGGTAGCATCGGAGCTAATCTACTTAAATATACTTTTCTCATCTCATTTTGAGTTATTCTCTCTTTAAAGAAAATCTCAGCGAACCTTTCGTCTGATAGAATTATCTTCATTTCATCTTTAACAGAAGTAGTCTGCATGTACATACTTGTGTTCGAAATCTATTTTATCCATGCGCAAGCACCTAGTTCGCTGTCTCCAACGAGACACAATTATATTTTCATTTCATAACCCAACGCATACCCATGATTGTTTTTCCCTATCATTAACGGGTATGACTTCAAAGCGCTGTTAAAGTGCTTTTACTACAAGCATCTCGTCAGGATTTTATCATGAATAACAGCAATCTCATCACTCATCATGAATTTTATATTTTTGCCAATTGCGCTTTGACTGTTTTCAATTAAAGGGACAATATCTTTAAAATTCTTTGCTACCTTGAGAATCTTCCCAATATCTTCAACCATTGTTATGAAAACTGTAGTTGAATCACTGGAATAGAGTGGGATTTAATTTTTTATTCTTGAATTTTTACCTATTGAATACATTGCATGCTAAAACGGATTGGAAATTGAAAGGCAATCCTAGAATCCTTCGCAGATACTGTTCAAAGAATAGTTAGTATTGTTGACTTAAAGTAATTCTAGAAGCTGCTATTAGAGTTGGTCTCTTTTTTTGGATAAAGAAGTGGCTAATGTATTGAATTCTAAGAGATTTATGAAATCTTTTGTGATTTTTTCAAGGAAGGCTTGCTTTTATTCAAGACATTAGCGGTATAAATTTGTAGATTTATCAAGTTTTTCATCGAAATTAATGATTTCTATGATGTTAGATTCAAGGATTTTATTATCTAGCTATTATGAAGTTGGATCTACGTTAAATTCACTGAAAGCGAGTTATAAAAAATAGTAAACTTTCTATTGGAATTCTAGATTGGCTTAGTTCTACTTATTAAGTTTTAGCTTAAGAATCTCCCTGAAGGACAGCATTTGATTCTTCATTACGTTAACTAAGAATGCGATGTAGCTGAAAAATAAGGGATGTCTGATGGATTTTTCTTTGGATTTTCTTAACTATTCTTCATAAATGGTTAGAAAATAATGATGGAAATATTTTTTCCTAGTTTGATCTGAGAGGAAATCGTCTTTACTCATCGGTTGAGAAGAGGGTTGAATCTTTAAAATTATTAAAAATCAATATTTCTTTGATGTTAATTCTCACAAAATCTTCCATAACTTTCAATTTTTTTAATTTTTTGTAATAAATAAAAAATAATTTTGTACTTGCGCTTAACAGAAACAGTCAGGATACAGTTCGCAGTTGAGATTGTGGTTGGCGATTATTTCATCAAGAAAAAGAGTATATTTCGATGTCAAATATGCTTTTGGAGAGCAATTTATTTAAGAATAAAGATACCTGAGATACAAATCAATTTCTTGAAATTTCATTGACTTCGATTGATCTTTAGAATACTATGAAATAACTTATCCACTAAAGTCATTCACAAGGTAAGCAATTTTAGCATGGATTATGCTTGCCCCAGCTGCAAAGCTAACTGGAGAGCAGATTATTATCATTAAAGAATAGTCGAATTTTGTAGTGGATGTCTAACCTATCATAAAAAGAATCGAGAGACATAAATTCATAGAAGTCAAGCTGAATTCAATCTTTTCAATAAGAAAATCAGAGAATGGATGGCTCTAAAAGTGGAAGATCAATTTGACGAAATTATAGCTGAATCCTACAAAGGGAAGAATTTCATTGTATGCATATTTCACAAGAATCAAAGCAAGTGTCTAGGATAATAGAAAGATAATTTCTCTTGAGGAATTTCTTCGAGCAAGAGAATCAGTGGGCATGAAGCGATAATCGAAGTTGTTTGAAATCACATAGAAACCTTTTTTGGGGAAAATTCAAAGAAATTTTAGAGAAAATAGCAAGAAAAAAATTGTAAAGAAAAGATATTAATTTATGCTTTGTTCTCCCCTCTCTCCCCTCTCTCTCCTTCAACTCCTTATTAATCTATCAAGAAATTGTTACTCCACAATTTCTAATTACCAAAGGATAATAAAATTTGCTGAATGATACTGAAAATGCTCTCTAAATTTCAAATATTTAATTTCTAGCTTTTTTATCTAAAATTCTCATAGAAATAATTTTTATTACCTATGCAAAAGCTTAGAGTCATGTTAATCACTGCTTGGATAATATGATCGTCTGTAACACATAAACTAGAATAGAATGAAGGGATAAATATTACGTATGGGTATATCTTATAAATCACTGTAAGAATCGTTTTTTTTGGAGTTGTGTAGCCACACAAGTACAGAGATCCTTTGAGAATAATGTAAGCACAGAGAATGATCGAAACTGTAAATGAAGTGAAAAATATAGCATTCTTCACGTCAATGTCCCAATACTCTAGAATGAAATAAGAGATATTTGAATTGTTTTGATTAATACTCAGATCTAGTTGATTTTCATAATATTTCTTGTTGAAGTTAAATTGGAAGATTTCGTACTAGGAGCAGATAATTATCAGTACACCGAACCACTTCGGGCAATCAAAAGAGTTAAGCAATGCATGCGTTTCTGAAATATACCAATTTTACAGCTGCGTTTTAACTTATGTAACTATGGAGAATTCAGAGAGTTTCATAGGGATTACGCTTCGTTTTTTTGGGGCTTTTTGTGGCAAGATAGAAATATGTAATTGATTTCTTCTGCCTATTTTTCAAAATGTTTTTTAATTGATGATACCTTTTTTGTGGATAATTCCTAAAGAAATCTGCAGGATGATGGGTGGAAAAGAACGAAAGACATAGATAATGAGAATTAAAAATAATGTTAATTTTGAATTCAAGATAAGCTACATTTTGCTGAAAAAAGTTAAAAATGTGGTTGAAGATTTATTTTTTTTTTCGACAATTTTTAACTCCTCACTGTAATAGTACCTTGATTTTACTTTGAATTTTGAAGCAATAATTAAAAATATGCTAAGTTTTTTTTTAAAACTACCTTGAGACATGCAAATGAATGATGTTGATCTTAATAATAAGTTATTTTAAAGTTATTTTTGCAGATGTTCAGCTTGCTTGTGATATGAATTATTGAGAAGAATTTTTATACATTTTGATGTAGAATACCTAAGAAAAACGTATAAATATGGCAAAAATGTTAGCAATTTAGCTTGATCTATTATCTGCCTTCATAGATAGAGCGTTTACGGATAGAATTAATCAGAAAATACGTGTTGATTTTATGTGAGCCTAAATAATTTATTTTGACTTTTAGCCCAACAGAAATCAATGGAACTGGACTAAAAGGGGAGGACACTATCAAATTAGCTTAAGAATTCTTTTAATGTCAAGAAGAGGTATCTGTTAATGAATATTAGCTTTAAAAAAGAAAGTCCAAGTGGGGGGTTAAAGGAAATAATCACAAGCTAGAATAAACAAAGAAAATACAAGCAAAAAAAAATAATACAAAATGTTCATCTTTGACTTCTTCAAGAATATACTGGGACATCTCGGGCTGTATAAGAAAAACGGCAAAATTCTCTTCTTGGGACTTGATAACGCAGGAAAGACTACATTGCTAAGAAGACTTAAAGACGGAAGACTCGTTTAACACGATCCAACTTTAGGATCTCACACTGAAGAATTAGT
>Ga0302271_10000165_pt1 | contig 59778 bp, 14 predicted proteins | sample III_Bog_N1_1_FD_198767 | JGI IMG/M metagenome (GOLD analysis project Ga0302271, IMG submission 198767) | Peat permafrost microbial communities from Stordalen Mire near Abisko, Sweden - III_Bog_N1_1 | ecosystem: Environmental > Terrestrial > Soil > Wetlands > Peat | place: Sweden: Abisko...
CTGAACCTGCAAGGTAATTAAATTGAAACAATCGGTGCTGAGAATCTTTTAGTCCCTCTTGCTAATCTCGTGAATCTAGAAAATGTCTAACTTAATTTGTATTACAACTAATTTGGAGATGTTGGAGCATAGAAAGTACTGCTTCCTTTAATAGATCTTAAGAAGCTATAAAATATTACAGTAAAACTGATTAGCCGTTAAATACACAAGGAAATATCACATGTGTATGAAGTGATATTTAGATCTGCGAAGGATGTTAAGATTTAGATTGTGAAGTTTTTTAATCAATGATTTTAAAGACAAGAGAAATTGTATTTCTTTAAACTTTTCTATTATAAATTTGTGATATGTTTGTTCTTAATACTTTGCGTTCTTTGTTATTGCATTTTGAAACCCATCATCAGAAATTGTTAGATTTAGTCAACTCATACATTTTTACTTTTTCTTATTATGATTTATTCTCTTATTCTCAGTCAAATTTTTTTTGAATTTACCTGTAAAACGACAAGAGCTTTAGCAGATTAATATCATTGAGGATCATGCCATTATTAGATCTAATTTGTGATAAAAAAATGAAAAATACTTACAAAAAAATCTTAAGAAGTTTCACTGGTACTCTAGCGTCATAATCAATATTCTTTGAGAGAGAATTATCTAAGCAAAGTGAGTCTAAATTGGATGAGGAATTGATAGAGTAGGGATTAAAAGAAATGAATGGGGGAGTTAAAACAGTGTTTCAAGAAAGTTAAGGAGTATTATGAACTTCAAGAAACATTAATAAGACATATAAAAGGAAATCTTTGAGTTTATTGTAGTGATTTTATCATAAGAGAAGAATCTTAGTAGATCTAGAGTTTGAAATGCGCCTATTTAATGAGACTAAATTCATGTTACCTAAATAATAATAGAATAAGAAAAATCAATAAATTGTTGTAATCATTGTTTGATAAATCCAGTTGTTGAACTTGTTATTACATGCTAATGTTTTCAACTTCTCGATTAGCTTTGAAACAGTTCTGAAAATAATAATAATAATCTATTGACTTTACTTAAAGTTAGTAGGTTACTTGAGAGGAATTGTTATTTTTCGATAACAAATAAATAGCCAAGAAATTTGATTGGTTACTTGAGGGGAATTAATTTATTCTATAAATCCCAAAACACAAGCAATTATTAGCTTTCAAATCCAGAAAATTCTTGCTACAGAAAGTGCTTGTCATTTAGATACCACAAATTATGAGTGGATTTTTTTGTATTCGCTTCAGAATGGTTATATTCTTCTTCTGTCTAACGCATAATAGCCTCTCATCACAAATCAACCATGAACAATCATGAACTATTATTATTCCAGCTTTTTAACTAAAACAGCTAGTCCGTCCTTTGGGGAATAAATGAAAAGTAAATAGTTATGTTATTAAAACAGAGCATGTACTCGCATGCTTCAAGTAGTAGCATCTTTCTAGGAATCATAAATTAAGCCAAACCCAAAGCGCTTATCTTATCCTTTATTTTACTCCCACTTTACTTGCACAACATAATTAACTAAAGGATCGAGAATGAAGTCTAAGTAAGATAAACCAAACAATAATTCCTGATGAGCATCATTGTTATAAAATTCAAGCTCGTGTTAGTTGTTTTTTCTAATCAGCAACTTTTTAGAGTCATTCCAGTTTCCTAAGAGTAGGTTGGTTGTAGGAAACAAATCAGTGGATTTCGCTGCCACGAATTCTTTCTGTTTCATAGAAATAATAAAACATTAAATCATCTACTTTATCTTCAAGTTAAAATTATACTCAGTATCTTAATAATTCTTAAAAATGATTCCATAGTTAAGACTTCAAGACAAGAAGAAAGGGATTATTCTTCAGAAAAAGAAAGAAATTTTGGAAAACATAGCAATATTAATAGCTTTTGGAAAAGAGACACTTTGCTGATAATGATGAATTTGCAGCTTTTGGGGGATTATTTCATTATTTTTTGTGGATTTAAGAAAATAATGGGAAAAAATAATAGTTTTACATAAGCTTTTTATCATTTTAATTACTTCTCTTTGCATTTAAAAAGCTGATATTTTTAAAAATCAGCAATTGTATTATCTTATTTATTTCCATTCATTTTTAAAACTAGGTTGCTAATTGATTTATTCATTCATGATAACTCATTTTCTAAAAATTACACTTTAAAATATCCTCCCTAAACACCAAAGAAATTCACTTTGGTTATCAATTATTTTTGTATTTACGAGAATAAGCTATTGTTGTTGTGATTTCTTTTCACCCGCAATTTTGTTCTCCAATCTGGAGCTCTTCTCTTTCTCATCCTAAAAGTAACTCAAGTCAAAAAAATACTAAAAGTTAAGAAAATTATTACCTTAAGTTATTGCTTTAGTTCAGAGATTTGATTTGATTGATTTTGATTCTATGCTCTTAGTTCTTCATTTCTCAACTACTGTTCTTGCATCTAACTTCTACAAGCACGAAGTTATTGCTTTAGTTCAGAGATTTGATTTGATTGATTTTGATTCTATGCTCTTAGTTCTTCATTTCTCAACTACTGTTCTTGCATCTAACTTCTACAAGCACGAAGTTACTACTAGAGTTCATCTACTTCTTGCTGTTTCAACTGGAGCTCATTTCTGGATTAGCCACTCTAAAAATCAGGAAATAGTAAAAACAATATAATTCATAAGTTTCAAAGCTACATGTGAGCATCCATAATATATCTCTTTTACTTAGCCAATAGACAAGGAGATAGGAGATGGATTATTGCTCCCAAAGAAATCTATCCAGTCGAGTAGAGAACTTATCAAATTTTTTATTTGATTGGGTCTTTCCATTGAAAACTAGGTCTAGATCACTTGAAATTGATCACAGATCTCCTTGAGTCTCCTGGTGTTGCTATCGGAATTAGCAATATGCGTATTGATAAATTAAATCAGCTTTGATTCGTTGTTCTCTTCATAGAGAATTAGTTTTAGTTTATCAATATCTAGGATTTCAGACCAACAGACCATACTGCGTCGATAGATATCTCCAAGTTGTAATATTTTAGGCTCTTTCGTTTGTCTTCTAGCCTCTATTTTAACTTGAATCTATTTTAGAAGCTCACCATAGAAATAGTCGATTAGGCTTTTATCAGTATCTAAGACATTGCAATTTGGTTAGATAGCCAAGCGGAGCTGAGGGTCATTAAGTACAGGATATGTGAATAAATCACTGTTGCTTGATCCTAAAAGGACATCCTTGATTTAAAGATAGTCTTGGGTTTGGATGCCTTTTTGTTGAACACAACTTAAACATATTCGTGGATTTGGGACATTGGATTTTAGATGCAGAAGATCTGCATTCTTGTTGAAGGGGTGTGTTTTACATTTCTAAGAGACCACCTTTTCGATATCAGTATCCTATTTTAGCAAAGGGTTATTCGCTGCTCTGCGCTACACCACTCTATTGGTATCTCTAGAGTTCGAGTTACTTGGATTTAAAGCTTTCATTGTTTATGTTTTATCTAAATTTGTTTTTTGCGGTTGCGGTTGAGTTTTCTCAAGTTTCTATCAATTTAATTTTCCTTTTTGTTGGGATGCGCTAGGATTCTCCCTGTCTTAATTTAGAGAAATTTCACAATAAAGAAAGAAAACAGATAAAATATTGAGTTCATACTCCAAAACATATTCAAAAATTTAATTTGAAAAAAAATAGCAAAATCTTATTCTTTCTAATATTTAATATTTTTGTTGAGCTTGTCCATTAATAATCCACTGCTTTTCATGGATAATATTTTCAAATAAGTTGAATCTGTCTCTGAAGTAAAATATTTGTATAATTACCAGAATGAATAGTTAAAAATAACAACATTTATTTTCAGTTTGGAACACAATAACCATTTTCATCATGGAATTCATTTTCACACTCTATGCATCCCATGCTGTTGAGAGATTCTAAGCAATTAGGTTCATAAACACACTGATTTTTCATTAAGATATGTTCTGCCATGCAGGACGTGCATTTTGTGTTATTTGAACATTAAGCGCATTTTTCAGGGCAAGATGCACATGTCTAAGACGAAAAGAAATAGCCTATTTCGCATTTACTGCAATCTTGATCACTTGAGCATTCATTACAATTATCTATACAGGGTAGGCAATTTTCACGTGATTTGTAATGCTTAGGGGGGCATCTTATGCAATTTCTATTTCTTCTGTCATATTTAAGACATTTACTACCATCTTCTTTGGCCCACCCAATCATTACTTGAGAAAATACAATGAGAAGGATAAAAACTGGAATTGATAGAATTCTGAACATTATTTGTAGAAAATATGTGTTGTTTTATTTGATTTGTAGTTTTATTATTTATTTTTTTTGGAAAGGAAGGACACACCTGCATTTTAAATTGAATTTCTTGAAGAAATTGATAAGCAAAAGTAATGAACTCATAATTATTCTGATATTTCAAAGACTATTACAAATGTTTTTGGAATCATTTCAAATCGTTCTAGATAAGAATGATGGGAGATTGAATCATTAATATAAGCCCATCTGCTTTGAGTGACTCATCATAAGTAAAAATTTTAGGGTAAAATAGAACTAAAAGAATTAATAGGCAACATATACATATTAAAGAAACAAAATAGACAATATCATACAAATGACTTTATTATTTTTATGGTCTATGAGATCATGTCTTCTTCATGCATATTTAAGAGTTCTCACTTAATCTTCTTTGTTATGTTTTATTTTTAGACCCAAAAAATCAGCTATTCCTCTTCTAAAATTTTGAAAGATTAGATTAAGATATTCTCTATAGTGTTTATTTTTTCTAGGTGAGAGTTAAGAAGGGATCAATTTAATAATTTCAGACCAGACTTTCTTTGACTTTGGCCAATAATTAGAACCAAATAATAGACTTCAAGTGTTCGTTTAGAAATCAAGAAAAAAATAGAGTCTATTAAATTTCTCTTCTGGAAAGATCCACTTGAAAAAAAAAATCTGTTCATTTAAGCAACGTCTTTAAAAAATACATTGTGTTCCATTTAGAAGATACTTTTATTGCCCGACATTTTAATAGATGTCTTTTTGAACATTTTTTTTTTGTGAAATGATCCTAAGGAACTATAAAACAATGTTTTTCATTAATTGCTGTAATTATTGTTAGATTAGTAGTTCCTTTGTACAGTTGCAGCTTTATTATTATATTTTTCAGCGAAGTTCTCATTAGTTGTGTAGATCTTTGTATGAAAATGCTGCTGCTGACGTTTAAGCATCAATTACTGGGTATTCTGATACTACTTTGATCAATGCTTTTAGATAATTCTTCTATGCTTGAAGATATGCATGCAGATCAATAGCTTGAATTAAACAATTCTTTATTATTTGAACAGTCTATCGAATAGAGAAGAGAAAGAACAATTATCATCGAGAAATCTTATTAAGCTTCCTAAAAACTCAAGAAACCAATGCTGTTAGTCTTAATACAAGATAAATAAACTGCTTTCAGTCTCTCAGCCAAACAAATTCAATTCTAATTTCGACATCAATTCAAATCTTTCACACAGCTAGCATAGTTGCAATCTACAACCCACATTGTTCTTCTCTTTCATTGTTTCAAGGCAAACTAAAATTATTAAAAATGTTAATATTGATTTTGATAATTCTGCTGTCATTTTACCTTCCCACAATAAATTCAACATTACCAAATCGAATTCATTTTAAAGAGATAACATTTCTTAACTTGTAACATACAAAATCACAGATTATAAAACATTATTATAAAATGTTCTTGCAAATGGATAGGCTCACATTAGATTATCAAATTCGTAAACAGTCTTCAACTTTGTGATGGTAATCTTAGTCTGCTTATTTAATCCCCAGAGATAGAATAGAATCTGTAGGGAGTAGCAGGATTAATCCATTCAGGGTTCTTTACCTGGACAACAGATTCATAGTTTGGAAGTGAGCCAACTTTGAGAATTCCTCTTTGGATATTAATATGCATTTCTAAGCTTCTTTTTTCTAGAGAATTGTCAATAGTTTTAAGAAACTTTCCCTTTATTTGATTGTTGATATCACCCTAACCATTTTACTCACCATAAAATTGATAGTCACCTAAAAGAAACATACAAAGACTTGGTTATTTGTGGCAGACTCAAATGAAAAAAAGTAAGTTGTTGAAAATTGGATAGATTGAATAATAATAATAATAGACAATAATAGACAATAAAACCATTCCAAAGCAAATAAATTGTTGTTGTTGTCTTGAGAAATAGCAGGAATCAAAGGGATAGTCAGGCTAATTGTTTCTGCAGAAGCACATAGCATTCCCTTTTGAAGCGGGATCATGCATATTGATATTATTCACTCAATTTTTTCTGTTTCTAAGCCTTACCGGATGATAAGCTCTATCAATTCTCTTATTTCAAAATAATATTTTAGATTTTCTGTAATTTTTACTCTCTCTCTTTCAATATTAGTTGGGAGAATTAATTGTGTATAAACTCGCCAATCTCCACTGTACCAGTAGTATCTTTCAAGGAATCAGAAATCACACCAAACTTAAAGTACTTATCTTACCCTTTACTTTACAGTGTGAATTATTATGACTATCTCCCCAAACAATCAAAAAGAATATCCATCATCTCTCTGCTTTGCTTCTGTTTGTTGAGTTGTTTGAAAATGCAAGATTAACAACAAAATAATATTGATAATCCGTATTAAGAGGCTCTCTAACAATAAATAAAAACATCCAAAATAACCTAAAAAAGTAAGTACATCAGCTATCACAACTAATCCATCAGTTGTCAAACTCAACAACCAAGGAAAACGCTTCAACGATAAGAATAATGATATTGCTTTTGGTAGAGGGAATAACATTGAAAATTGCTCTAAGATAATCATATAAGGTAAAGATAGCAACCTCCGTCAAATGGGGGGTAAATTGACGATTTATTTTCAAAATAATAATTTCTAAAATCTTATTTGAGCACGAATAAAAAATGACTTGCTGCAACGATTGTTAGATTAGTAGTTCTTTTGTGCAGTTGCAGCTTTATTTACTTTATTTTTCAGAGAAGTTTTCATTAATTGTGTAGATCTTTGTATGGTATTTAAGCATCAATTACTGGGTGTACTGATACTACTTTTATCCATCCTAGACAGGTAATTCTTCTATGTTTGAAGATATTTTTGCAGATCAATTGCTTGAATTCATACATTTCCTTATTATTTGAATTATTTATTGAAAAGTGAGGAGAAGAGAAAGAACAATTATCGTCAAGAGATCTTATTAAGCTTCCTCAAAACCCAAGAAACCAATGTTGTTAGTAGTAATACAAGATTAGTAAACTGCTTGCAGTCTCTCAGCCAAACAAATCAAATTCTAATTTCAACATCAATTCAAATCTTTAACACAGCTCCCCTCACACTGTTCTTCTCTTTCATACTTTAAAATCATAGTAATAATAATGTTAATATTATTTTTTTATAATTCTGCTGTCTTTTTACCTTCCCATAACAAAATAAACTTATCAAATCGAATTCATTTTAGGAGAGAATATTTTTTAATGTGTAACATACATTATCACAGATCATTATGCAATATTATTATGTGTTCTCGTAGATTGATTGGCTCACATTTGATGATCAAATTCGCTAACAGCCTCCAACTTTGTGATCGTAATCTTAGTCTGCTTGTTTAACCCTTAGAGATAGAACCTGTAACGAATGGAAGGATTAATCCATTCAGGCTAGTCAACCTGAACAACTGAGTCATAGTTTGGAAGTGAGCCGACTTTGAAAATTCTTCTTTGGATATTTAGGCGCACTTCTAAGGTTCTTTTTTCTAGAGAATAGTCATTAGTTTGAATGGGGTCTCCCTTTATTAGAATGATGAAACAACCGTAACCATTTTACTCACTGTAACCAAGTAAATCAATATTATCCTAGCTACCAATATCTTTCTTAAAATCAGAAACCAAACCAAACCTAAAGTACTTATCTTATCCTTGGCTTTACTCTAACTTTAAATGAATTACATAGTTAACTAAAGGATCGAGAATGAAGTCTAAGTAAGATCTACCGATCTCATGATTCCAAAAAATATCATTGTTATAGAATTCAAGTTCTTGTTAGTTATTCTTTCTAACCAACAGATTTTTAGAGTACTTCCAGTTTGATAAGAGTAGGTTGGTTGTAGGCAACAAATCAGTGGAATTGACTGCCACGAATTCTTTCTGTTTGCGTTAAAAATAACAAAAATTAAATCATCTACTTTATCTTCTAGTTAAAATGATACTCAATATCTTAATAATTCTTAAAATACTTCCCTTAGTAAGACTTCAAAACAAAAGGAAGGAGATTCCTCTGAAAGGGAGAAGTTTTGGAAGGCATAGCAGTATTATTAGCTTGGAAAAGAGAAGCCTTGTTGATAATGATGGATTTGCAGCTTTTGGGAGATAATTTCATTATTATCTGTGAAATGAAGCAAAGACTGAAAAACATAATAATTTGTTTTGAGGAGGCTTGCGATCATGTTATTTGCAGAAACTTTTTAAAATAGCCTTCCAACTTGAAGGAAAATATGAAAGTTTATTGTATTTAAAAACTGATATTTTAAAAAATCACAAATGTATTATCTTATTTATTTCCGTTCATTTTTAAATTTAGGTGGCTAATTGGTTTATTCACTGAGAATATCTCATTTTATTATATTATAATCCTAAAATATCCTCCATAAATAACAAAGAAATTCACTTTGTTTTTTAAAATTATTTATTTACGATAATAGGCTGTTGTTGTGGGTTGTTAGATGATAGAGTTGAATTCTTTTCACTTTCAAGTTGGTCCTCCAATCTGGAGCTCTTCTTATTATCCTCCTAGAAAGTTACTAAACTTAAAGCAATAATAAAAGCTAAGAAAATAATTCCCTTGAGTATTAGCTTTAGTTCAGAGTTTTTTCTTGATTAATTTCGATTTTAGACTCTGAGTTCTTCATTTCTTAGCTGCTGCTCTTGCATCTAACTTCTACAAGCAAGAAGTTACTATTATAGTTGATCCACTTCTTCTTGTTTCAACTGAAGCTCATTTCTGGATTACCCACTCTAAAAATCAGAAAATAGCAAAAACCATTATAATTCATAAGTTTTAAAGCTACGTCTGGGCATCCATAATGTATTTCTTTTACTTATCCAATAGACAAGGAGGGAGGAGATGGATTATTGCTGTCAAAGAAGTTTATCTCGTCGAGTAGAGAGCTTATAAAACATTTTATTCGATTGGGTCTTTCCATGGAAAATTAGGTTTAGATCGCTTGAAATTGATCACAGATCTCCTTGAGTCTCCTAGTATTGCTATCAGAATTAGCAATATGCGTATTGATAAATTAAATCAGCTTTGATTCATTGTTCTCTTCATAGAGAATTAGTTTTAGTTTATCAATATCCAGGATTTCAGACCAACAGACCATACTGTGTTGCTAGATCTCTCTAAGTTGCAATATTTTAAGCTCTTTCGTAAGTCTTATAGCCTCCATTTTAACTTGAGTCTATTTAAGAAGTTCCTAATAGAAATAGTCGATTAGGCGTTTATTATTATCTAAGATATTGTAATGTGTCTATATTTCGTTGCGAAGCTGAGGATCATTAAGCACAGGATAAGTGAGAAAATCACTGTTGCTTGATCCTGAAAGAACGTCCTTGATTTAAAGATATTCTTGTGTTTGGATGCCATTTTGTTGAACACAGCTAATACAAATTCGTGGATTTGGGACATTGGATTTTAGATACAGAAGATCTGCATTCTTTAGTGGGTGTGTTTTACATTTCAATGAGACCACTTTTTAGATATCAGCATCCGATTTTAGCAAAGAGTTATTATCTGCGCTGCTCTACACCACTCTATTAGGATCTCTAGAGTTCGAGTTACTTGGATTTTAAGTTTCCATTGTTTATGTTTTATCTAAATTCATTTCTTGTTGTTGAGTTTTCTGAAGTTTCTATCAATTTAATTTTTCTCTTTGTAAGAATGCACTTGGATTCTCCCCACATAAAGATCAAACAGCATTATTAAGGGTAGGGAAATGATAAAGCTAAGTTGATTATCTAAGCAAGATACTAAATTTTAGAATATTATGGAATCAGTAATTTTAGAATATTATGGAATCAGTAATTTTAAAATATTATGGAATCAGTAATTTTAGTTGAAGGAGCAATCTCTGAATTGTTGAGGAGACTTCCAAAAGATAATAAAAAGACTGAATTGATTTTTTAAATTTGGAATGGTCTCTATTGATTAAACGATAGCAGAAGTTTAACATTCTTTCTTTCAAAAATAAAGAACAAGGAAGAGTTTTCTATTATTACAATTCTTAAAAAATAATAAATGATACTTGATTTAGCTGTTGAGAGGGGGATAGAGAGGATTATTAATGAAGCAAAAAATAAATCTGATTCTCTCAATTTCTGAACACAATCTTTGGTTTATGCTTTAATGGAAATTTGAATATTTTTGTAATCATACCCCAACATTATTTAATTTTTCCTTCACACAAAACAATTCATTGATATCAATCTGACAATCAAACCAATAAATAATTATGAAAATGAGTGCATCCTCTAATAAAATTGCAAGCCAAACCAAAAACTGCAGCTTTGGCCCTCAGTCCATAGAGAAGTTTCTAGCCTTGATGGCAATCTAGCAGACAGAATATTCTAACATTAGCTTTTAAGCAAACGGGCCTTTTGCGCTAGTGCACAGAGCTAAAAAGAATGGGATTGTAGAGGTGGCTCTGAAAATACTTGAATGCACTGATCACACCTATTATTTGATTTAAGCAATGGAGAGAGAGTATGCCATACGGAAATAACTTCCCTCTAGCGATTACTTTATGGCTATTTAGAATTAATTCTTTCTCACAGAGATGGATGAAAGTGCTGAATAGGGTAAAATGGAGGGTTCAAATACTGCTTAGAAGGTCTATTTTGTGTAGGAAATGGAGATGTGTCAAGGAAGCTTACACGATACCATTTAGCATTATTCAGAGAAAAATAAGGATCCTCCTTCTGAAACCTTTAAGGAATTGTTAGCAATTCAAATGATTGATGCTGTGAACCTGCTGCATCAAAAGCACATAGCTCATGGAAATATCGCAACACAGCACTTCTTAGTCTCATCTATCTTAAATCATCCGGTTCTCCTGAAACTGTGCAATCGTGGGTTTACCTCTCCTGTTAACCCCAGAAACCCAGAGAATTAGGTATCCGTAAATGGATCCCAGAACCAAATGCCTCCTATGGGAAATATCTTAAGAGACAGCCTTGAATAAGATCTTGTTTCCTTGGGGAAAGTCCTCCTTCAGTTGGATAATATTGGCTCTACGTTTAATTATTCGGCAATCTCTGATATTGCGCTTGCTTAACCTGAGTTAACAACCATGTTTGAAACCCACCCGCTCAATCAGAGTACTTTGCTTTACAAGATAACATGTTCTTTATTGAGTAAGTCAAGGGAGAATAGCTAGAGTTCGCTCAATGCTGCTATTGCTTCTTTAGAAACAAACAGGCACTTTGAATATACCTTTATTTTCAGTAGTTTTGAAGAAACATGTAAACTCTCTCCTTCTGCCAATTCCTTCTTAAGGATAATGCTTGATTTTCTTGTATAGTAAGTGAGTAGACAACGCAAACTCCATAACATAGCCAGTTGGTTTAACTCCAAGGGATAAAGAAAAACCTAGTTAACAATGGACTTACTCAGAAGCGCTTTGAGCATCATGCTGAAGTGGAAAGAGTATAGTAAAGTATATGATGTAGTAGGAGTCGGAGTTGGTGGAATCGTCTTCGGAGTAGAAAACCTTGTGAAAAAAAGGAAATCTGCTCTCAAACTCTCATTGTGCACCAACAAAGCAGAAACGATCAGAGAAATAGGCATAAGGAGGATCTGTTAGGCTCCTTACATTGTAAAATTCTACGGGTGCTAGTTCTTCAAAGATGCTAACGACAATGAGTTTGTAGTCTATGAACTGGAGAGATGTAAGTATTCCCTTATCTATCACCTGGAATTGCAGAAAATGTACGGAAAATACTCAGATGAATAAAAGAATCTTTTGATTCTTCAAATCATTGATTCAGTTAGCTTCCTTCATGAAAATAGAATACTCCACAGAAAAATTACTCTAGACAGTTTTTTAATCACAGAAAACGGATTAGGATAAGCAGTTGTTAATTAGGCAACTTCAATCATGCGGCTCAATTAGAGGATGATGAAGAATTATCAACTTTAGAAAGACAGCTATTTGAGCATATTTTATGGAACACTTAAACCTTACCAGCAATCAATAACCACTAAAAAATAATTTCATTCCAATACTAGCCCATAACAAAATAACCTTATCAAATCGAATTCATTTTAGGAGAGAAGATTTCTTAATGTGTAACATACAATATCACAGATTATTATGCATTATTATTATTTATTCTCTTAAATTGATTGGTTCACATTAGATCATCAAATTCGCTTACATTCTCCAACTTTGTGATCGTAATCTTAGTCTGCTTGTTTAACCCACCGAGATACAACCTGTAAGGAGTGGCAGGATTAATCAATTCAGGCTTACCAATCTGGACAACTGAGTCATAGTTAGGAAGTGAGCCGACTTTAAGAATTCTTCTTTGGATATTTATGCGTATTTCTAAGCTTCTTTTTTATAGAGAATAGTCATTAGTTCTAATGGATTGTCCCTTTATTAGAGTGTTGATATAACATTGATCATTATACTCACAGTAATCTATATCGTCCCCTTTTTTTATCATACTAGTACCATCTTTCTTGTAATCAGAAATCAAACCAAACACAAAGTACTTATCTTATCCTTTGGTTTACTCAAACTTCACTTGGACTACATAGTTAACTAAAGGATTGAGAATGAAGTCTAAGTAAGATCTACCGTACAAATAATCCTGATCAGTATCATTGTTATTGAATTCAAGCTCTTATTAGTTGTTCTTTCTAACGGACATCTTTTTAGAGTCCTACCAGTTTGACAAGAATAGGTTGGTTGTAGGCAACAAATCAGTGGAATTGACTGCCACTAATTCTTTCTGTTTGCGTTAAAAATAACAAAACATTATATCATCTACTTTATCTTCTAGTTAAAATGATGCTCAATATCTTAATAATTCTTAAAATACTTCCCTTGTTAAGACTTCAAAACAAGAGGAAGGGGAATCCTCAGAAAAAGGAAGAAGTTTTGAAAGGCATAGCAGAATTAATAGCATGGAAAAGAGAAGCCTTGTTTGTAATGATGAATTTGCAGCTTTTGAGGGATTATTTCATTATTTTTTGTGGAATTAAGAAAAGAGTGAGAAAAATAAAAGTTTTAAGGAAGCCTTCAATCATTTTTTTACAGCAACTTTTTAAAATAGCCTTCCAACTTGAAGGAAAAAAAAATGATTTCATTATTAGTTTTAATATTTTAAGAAATCATAGAAAAACACTGATTCCATCAAACTGTGGAAAAGAAATCTAAACATTGTTTTAATAATACTGTATTTCCCTTTGCATTTAAAAGCTGATATTTTTTAAAAATCAGCAAAAGTATTAATTTATTTATGTTCCTTTTAAATCTATTTCGAAAATTGGTTTATTTAAATTTACTTTGTTTTAAATTAATTTAATATACCTGGTTCTCCAATCTGGAGCTCTTGTTTTTATTCATCTAGAAAGTTACTAAGCTCAAAGCAATAATACAAGCTAAGAAAATAATTCCCTTGAGTATTAGCTTTAGTTCAGAGATTTTCCTTGATTGATTTCGATACTATTCTTGCATCTAACTTTTGCAAGCAATAAGTTACTATTTTAGTTGATCCACTTCTTCTTGTTTCAACTGAACTTCATTTATGGATTACCCACTCTAAAAATCAGGTAATAACAAAAACTATTAATAATTAATTCAAAGCAACATCTGAACATCCATAATGTCTTTCTCTTACTTAGCCAATAGGCAAGGAGGGAGGAGATGGATTATTACTGCCAAAGAAGTTTATCTCGTCAGCAGTATTGCTATCAGAATTAGCAATATGTGTATTAATAAATTAAACCAACTCTTATTCATTGTTCTCTTTATAGAGAATTAGTTTTAGTTTATCAATATCCAGGATTTCAGACCAACAGACCATACTGCGTTGCTAGATATCTCCAAGTTGCAGTATTTTAGGCTCTTTGATTTGTTGTCTAGTCTCTATTTTACCTTGAGTCTATTAAAGAAGTTCCTAATTGAACTAGTCTATTTTGTTTTTATCAGAGTAAAAGATATTACAATTTGGTTAGATTTTCAAGTGGAGCTGAGGGTCATTAAGTACAGGATATGTGAATAAATCACTGTTGCTTGATCCTAAAAGGACATCCTTGATTTAAAGACAGTCTTGGATTTGGATGCCATTTTGTTGAACACAGCTAATACAAATTAGTGGATTTGGGACATTGGATTTTAGATACAGAAGATCTGCATTCTTGAGGGGGTGTGTTTTACATTTCTATGAGACCACCTTTTCGATATCAGCATCCGATTTAAGCAAAGGGTTATTATCTGCGCTGCTCTATATCACTCTATTGGGATCTTTAGAGTTCGAGTTACTTGGATTTTAAGCTTCCATTGTTTATATTTTATCTAAATTCATTTCTTGCTGTTGAAATTTCTCAAGTTTCTTTTAATTTTTTTTTCTCTCTGTAAGAATGTGCTTGGATTCTCCCCGCATAAAGATCAAACAGCATTATTAAGGATACAGTTGTAATTGTGGGAGTGTTTGTGTTTATGAAAAAGAAATAAAAAATAATATTTGGTTGTTTTCAATTAATAATCATATTTTTTGATTTGAATTATTCAAATACGAATAGACCATTATTTGCTGCAATTATTGTCAGATTGGTAATTCTTTTGTGCACTTGCAGTTTTAGTTATGTAAATATTCAGCAAAGTTCTCATTCATTGTGTAGATCTTTAAGTCTCTCAGCACAACAAATTCATTTCAAAAAGAAACACAATTGTAAAACTTTCATAGCTAACACAGTTTGTATTCTACCTACATTGTTCTCTTTCATATTTTCAAATCAAAGTTATTATTAGTGCTAATATTTCTTTTGATAATTCTGCAGTCTTTTTGCCTTCCCATAACAAAATCAACTTATCAAATCGAATTCGTTTTAGGAGGTTTTATTTCTTCATGTGTAACATACAATATCACAGGTTATTAGAGAATATTATTATGTGTTCTCGTAGATTGATTGGCTCACATTAGATTATCAAATTCGCTAACAGTCTCCAACTTTGTGATCGTAATCTTAGTCTGCTTGTTTAACCCTTCTAGAAAGAACCTGTAGGGAGTGCTAGGAATAATCCATATAGGGCTGTCTGCTTGGACAACTGAGTCATAGTTAGGAAGTGAGCCGACTTAGAAAATTCTGTTTTGTATATTTATTCGCATTTCTAAGCTTCTTTTTTCTAGAGAATTGTCATTAGTTCTAATTGACTGTCCCTTTACTCGAGTGTTGATATTATCAAAACTAAAATACTCACTATAAGCTATTATTTAACCTGTAATCACCGTAGTTGCATCATCATCTTTCAAGTAATCAGAAATCAAACCAAACTCAAAGTACTTATCTTATCCTTTGGCTTACTCAAATTTCACTTGCACTACATAGTTAACTAAAGGATCGAGAATGAAGTCTAAGTAAGATCTACCAAACAAATATTTCTGATAAGTATCACTGTTATAGAATTCAAGCTCTTATGAGTTGTTCTTTATAACGAACAGATTTTTAGAGTCCCTCCAGTTTGATAAGATTAGGTTGGTTGTCGGCAACAAATCAGTGGATTTCGCTGCCACGAATTTTTTCTGTTTGCGTAAAAATAGCAAAACATTTAATTATCAACTTTATCTTCTTATTAAAATGATATATGATATCCTTAATAATTTTTAAAATACTTCTCTCGTTAAGACTTTAAACAAGAGGAAGGGATATATTCCTGAGAAAAATAAAGAAGTTTTAGAAGGCATGGCAGTATCAATAGTTTGTAAAAGAGAAACCTTGTTGATAATGATGAATGAATTTCTATTTTTTGAAGTTTATTTCATTATTTTTTTATTAAATTAAGAAGAGAATCGAAAAATAAGAGTTTTGATGAAGCTAATAATCATTTTATTTACAACCACTTTTTAAAATAGCCTTCCAACTTGAAGGAAAATATTATGGCTAAAAGTAAAATTTCATTAAATTCATCTTTTTTGATGTTTATGCATTAATTTTTCTTACTTCTTTCAATGTATTTCTAATCCGTTTTTCTCAAAATAATATTACTACATTTCCCTTTGCATTTAAAAAGCTGAGATTTTAAAGAATCAGCAAATTTATTATCTTATTTATTTCCGTTCCTTTTTAAACCTAGGTGGTTAATTGGTTTATTCACTGAAAATATCTTAAAAAAAATTGATCCTAAAATATCCTCCCTAAATACTAAAGAAATTCACTTTGTTTTTAAATTATTTTAATTTACGAGAATAGGCTGTTGTTGTTGGTTGTTAGATGATTGAGTTGAGTTCTTTTCACGTTCAAGTTGGTCCTCCAATCTGGAGCTCTTGTTTTTATCCTCCTAGAAAGTTACCAAACTCAAAGCAATAATGCAAGCTAAGACAATAATTTCCTTGAGTATTAGCTTTAGTTTAGAGTTTTTCTTTGATCGATTTGGCATCTAACTTTTATAAGCCTCATTTCTGGATTAGCCACTCTAAAAATCAGGTAATAGCAAAAATCATTAATAATTCGTAAGTTTCAAAGCAACTTTTGAACATCCATATGTATCTTTTTTACTTAGCCAATAGACAAAGAGAGAGGATATGGATTATTGCTGCCAAAGAAGTCTATCTAGTCGAGTAGTTTACTTATCAATTCTTTTATTTGATTGGGCCTTTCCATTGAAAACTATTTCTAGATCGCTTTAAATTAATCACAGTTCTCCGTGAGTTTCCTGGTGTTGCTATCAGAATTAGCAACATGCGTATTGATAAATTAAACCAACTTTTATTCATTGTTCTCTTCGTAGAGGATCAGTTTTAGTTTATCCATATCTAGGATTTCAGACCAACAGACCATACTGTGTTGATATATATCTCCAAGTTGTAATATTTTAGGATCTTTCGTTTGCTTTCTAGCCTCTATTTTAACTTGAATCGATTGAAGAAGTTCCTAATAGAACTAGTCTATTAAGTTTTTATCAGAGTCTAAGATATTGCCATTTGGTTAGATAGCCAAGCGGAGCTGAGGGTCATTAAGTACAGGATATGTGAATAAATCACGGTTGATTGATCCTAAAAGGACGTCCTTGATTTAAAGACAGTCTTGGATTTGAATTCCATTTTGTTGAACACAGCTAATACAAATTCGTGGATTTGGAGCGTTGGATTTTAAATACAGAAGATCTGCATTCTTGAAGGGGTGTGTTTTACATTTCTAAGAGACAACCTTTTCGATATCAGCATTCGATTTTAGCAAAGGGTTATTATCTGCGCTGCTCTACACCACTTCATTGGGATCTCTAGAGTTCGAGTTACTTGGATTTAAAGCTAAACTCATTTCTTGTTTTTTTCTCAAGTTTTTATCAATTTAATTTTTCTCTTTGTAAGAATGCCTTGAATTATCCCCCGCATAAAGATCAAATAGCATTATTAAAACTCTTAGTTTCCTTGATTTCTCCCCTTTTAGCAAGATCAAATTCAATTAATTAAAAGTCTTACATTTTCCCTTCTTTCTCAAATTCACCAGAAAATAATATCTGATTAATCACAAGAACTCCAAATTAAAAATTGAATTTTATTTCAAGGTTGATTTAAATAGCTTAGAAGAGTTTTCTAAATAAATAACTACAAAATAAGGAGATACTAACTAGGCAATAGTCTTAAAACTTCATTGGAAATTAATCTATTCTTATGTTGATTTATGTCAAAATTAATCCTTCCAATATTTTAATAGATTTTCATGGCCTCAGTTGCCCTGTTCAATATTATTTTCTCATAATTATTCAAAGAATCAACACTAAAACTAATCGTTTTTCAAGATCGCTCTATTATTCTTTATTGAATAGATCTACACCTTTAAAATAATCTATTTATTAATTCATCATAAAATCACGCAAAGCTATTTTTCAATTATCTAATGTTAGGTTAGTAGGTCTTTTTGGCAGTTACTACTTTATTTATGCTATTTTTCGCGAAGTTATCATTAATTGTGTATATTTTTTTGTGATAATGCTATTTTCATCAAGAGATCTTATTGAGCTTTATGGAAATTGAAGAAACCAATATTGTAAGTAGCAATACAAGATTGATAAACTGCTTGGAATCTCTCAGCCATACAAATTGAATTCGAAAGAAAACATCATTGGAAATCTTTCGCACACAGCTAGCACAGTAGATATTCTACTCACATTGTTCTTCTCTTTCATACTTTCAAATTAAAGTTATCATAAATACTAATATTTCTTTTTATAATTATGCTATCTTTTTTGCTTTATCATAATAAATAATAAAACCCATCAAATCGAATTCATATTAGGAGATTATGTTACTTAATTTGTAACATACAATATTACAGATTATGAGAAAATAATAATATGTGTTCTCGTAGATTGATTGGCTCACATTAGATTATCAAATTCGCTAACAGTCGACAACTTTGTTATCATAATTTTAGTCTGCTTGTTTAACCCAAATAGTAAGAACCTGTAGGGGGTGGAAGGATTAATCGATTCAGAGTTGTAAACCTGTACAACTGAGTCATAGTTTGGAAGTGAGCCGACTTTGAAAATTCTTCTTTGGATACTGATGCGCATTTCTAAGCTTCTTTTTTCTAGAGAATTGTCATTAGTTTTAATGGACTCTCGCTTTATTAGAGTGTTGATATCATCCCAATCATATTACTCACTATAAACCAGTATGTCACCTTCATCAAACATACCACCATCTATCTTGGAGTCAGAAACCAAACCAAACTTAAAGTTATTATCTTATTCTTTGCTTTACTCCAACTTCACTTGCACTACATAGTTAACTAAAGGATCTAGAATGAAGTCTAAGTAAGATATACCCACTAAATAATTCCGATGAGTATCATTGTTATAGAATTCAAGCTCTTGTTAGTTGTTCTTTCTAACGAACAGCTTTTTAGAGTCCAATTAGTTTCCTAAGAGTAGGTTGGTTGTCGGCAATAAATCAGTGGATTTGAATACCACCAATTCTTCTTTCTGTTTGCGTTAAAAATAACAAAACATTAAATGATCTACTTTATCTGCTAGTTAAAATGATATTCGATACCTTAATAATTCTTTAAAAAAATCTTTTTTAGACTTCAAAGCAAGAGGAAGGGGAATATTCCTCAGAAAAAGGAAAAAATTTTGGAAGGCATAACAGTATTAATAGCTTGGAAAAGAGAAGCTTTGTTGGGAATGATAAATTAGCAGCTTTAGGGGATTATTTCATTATTTTTTGTGGAATTAAGGAAAGAATGGAAAACAAAATAGCTTTGAGGAGGCTTGGAATCATTTTATTTACTTTCCTTTACATTTAAAAAGCTGCTATTTTTAAAAATCAGCAAATATATTACCTTATTTATGTTCTTTTTTAAATCTAGGGGATAATTGGTTTATTTAAATTCACTTTGTTTTTAAATTATTTTAATTTACCTGGTCCTCCAATTTGGAGCTCTTGTTTTTATCCATCTAGAAAGTTACTAAGCTCAAAGCAATAATACAAGCTAAGAAAATGATTCCCTTGAGTATTAGCTTTAGTTCAGAGATTTTCTTTGATTGATTTCGATTTTAGGTTCTTAGCTATTCATTTGCGAGTTATTGCTCTTGCATCTAACTTTTGCAAGCAAGAAGTTACAGTTTTAGTTGATCCACTTCTTCTTGTTTCAACTGAAGCTCATTTCTGGATTAACCACTCTAAAAATCAGGCAATAGCAAAAACCATTAATATTTCATAAGTTTAAAATCAACAACTGAACATCCCTAATGTCTCTCTCTTACTTAACCAATAGACAAGGAGGGAGAAGATGGGTTATTATTGCCAAAGAAGTTTATCTCATTGAGCAGAGAACTTATCGAATTTTTAATTTGATTGGGTTTTTCCATTGAAAACTAGTCCTAGATAGCTTTGAATGAATCACATATCTCCCTGAGTTTCCTGGTGTTGCTATCAGAATTAGCAATATGCGTATTGATAAATTAAATCAACTCTTATTCATTGTTCTCTTTATAGAGAATAAGTTTTAGTCTATCAATATCCAAGATTTCAGACCAACAGACCATACTGCGTTGCTAGATATCTCCAAGTTGCAGTATTTTAGGCTCTTTCTTTTGTTGTCTATCCTCTATTTTAGCTTGAGTCTATTTAAGAAGTTCCTAATAGAACTAGCCTACTAGATCTTTATCAAAATCAACGATATTCGAATTTGGTTAGATTGCCATGCGGAGCTGAGGGTCATTAAGTACAGGATAAGAGAATAAATCGCTGTTGCTTGATCCTAAAAGTACGTCCTTTATTTAAAGATATTCTTGGGTTTAAATGCCATTTTGTTGGACACAGCTTATACAAATTCGTGGATTTGGGACATTGGATTTTAGATACAGAAGATCTGCATTCTTGAGGGGGTGTGTTTTACATTTTTAAGAGACCACTTTTTCGATATCAGCATTCGATTTTAGCAAAAGGTTACTATCTGCGCTGATCTACACCACTCCATTGGGATCTCTAGAGTTCGAGTCACTTGAATTCAAGGCTTTCATTGCTTATATTTTATCTAAATCCATTCTTGCGGTTGAGTTTTCTCAAGTTTTAATCAATTTAATTATTCTCTTTGTAAGAATGCGCTTGAATTCTCCCCGCATAAAGATCAAACAGCACTATTAATAATATAGTTGTAATTGTGGAGTGCTTGTGTTTATGAAAAAGAAATAAAAGATAATTTTTAGTTGTTTTCAAAAAAATAATCATATTAAAATTATTTATGCTATTTTTCAGCGAAGTTATCATTAATTGTGAAAAAATTTTTTGCTAATGCTATTCTCATCAAGAGATCTTATTAAGCTTTATGGAAATTGAAGAAACGAATACTGTAAGCAGCAATACAAGATTGATAAACTGCTTGGAATCTCTCAGCCATACAAATTGAATTCGAAAGAAAACATATTGAAAATCTTTCACAGACAGCTAACACAGTTGATATTCTATCCACATTGTTCTTCTCTTTCATACTTGCAAATCAAAGTTATCATAAATACTAATAATTCTTTTGATAATTATGCTTTTTTTTTACCTTCCCATTACAAAAATAAAAGTATCAAATCGAATTCATTTTAGGAGATAATATTACTTAATGTGTAATATACAATATTACATATTATTAGAGAATAATATTATGATTTCTCATAGATAGATTAACTCACATTAGATTATCAAATTCGCTAACAGTCTCCAACTTTGTGATCGTAATTTTAGTCTGCTTGTTTAACCCAAATAGATAGAACCTGTAAGGAGTGCCAGGCTTAATCAATTCAGGGTCGTTTATCTGGACAACTGAGTCATAGTTAGGAAGTGAGCCGACTTTGAGAATTCTTTTGTGGATATTTATGCGCATTTCTAAACTTCTTTTTTCTAGAGAATAATCATTAGTTTTAATGGATTGTCCCTTTATTAGAGTGCTGATTTTACAGTTATCATTCTACTCTCTATAAACCAGTATGTCACCTATTTAAGACGTAGCAGTATCTTTCTTGGAATTCTTAATCAAACCAAACCCAAAGTACTTATGTTATCCTTTGGTTTACTCCAACTTCACTTGAACTACATAGTTAACTAAAGGATCTAGAATGAAGTCGAAGTAAGATCTACCCTCTAAATATTCCTGATGAGTATCATTGTTATAGAATTCAAGCTCTTGTTAGTTGTTCTTTCTAACCAACAGCTCATCAGAGCTCTCCCAGTTTGATAAGAGTAGGTTGGTTGTAGGCAACAAATCAGTAGATTTGAATGCCACCAATTCTTCTTTCTGTTTGCGTTAAAAATAACAAAATATTAAATCATCTACTTTATCTGATAGTTAAAATGATATTCAATACCTTAATAATTCTTAAAAAACTTCTCTTATTAAGGCTTCAAAGCAAGAGGAAGGGGAATATTCCTCAGAAAAAGGAAAAATTTTTGGAAGGCATAACAGTATTAATAGCTTGGAAAAGAGAGGCCTTGTTGAGAATGGTAAATTAGCAGTTTTTGGGGGATTATTTCATTATTTTTTGTGGAATTAAGGAAAGAATGGAAAATAAAATAGCTTTGAGGAGGAGGCTTGGAATCATTTTATTTACTATCTATCTTCACTCTTATCAATCTCTATCTCCATTTTCTATAAAAATAATGATTTAAATATACTATTCAAATTTTTACACTTTTTCTTCATATTTTATTAATTTTCTCAGGCGAATCAAAAATTTAATCTTTTCAGCATGATTAGGGTTAAAAAAGAGCAAAAAATAGGAATATACTAAAGAATTTTATTCAATTATTGGTGTTTTCTTTTTTATCACTCTCATAATAATTCATGTTCGTTTAATAAGTGTGATGGAAACTTCTTTCTCAATCTGAATATGAGGTAGAGATTAAAGTGAGATTATTGTTTGAACATGTTTTAAACTATTCTTAATGCTGTGGGTACTATATGGACTCTAACAACAATTTCTCTGAGTGGACTGTTGTAACGAGTTTTCTGCTCAAAGGCTATTTTCTTTACCCAGCTTCCCACTTGGAGTTCATTCAATTCATCAGTGTAGTTAAAATAAATACATTAAATATGTCTACTTCTAATAGCATACATAATTCAAACACTCTCTTAATCCTATTATGATTATTCAAGCACAAAATGAGAATTATTTTCTTATGGAAGAAACCAATATTGTAAATAGCAATACAAGATTAATAAACTGCTTGGAATCTCTCAGCCATACAAATTAAATTTGAATGAAATCACCATCGAAAATCTGTCGCACACAGCTAGCACAGTAGATATTCTACTCACATTGTTCTTCTCTTTCATATTTGCAAATCAAAGTTATCATAAATACTAATATTTCTTTTTAAAATTATGTTTCTTTTTTACCTTCCCAGAACAAAATAAACTTATCAAATCGAATTCATTATTGGAGATTATGCTACTTAACGTGTAACATACAATATTACAGATTATGAGAGAATAATAATATGTGTTCTTGTAGATTGGTTGGCTCACATTAGATTATCAAATTCGCTAACAGTCTACAACTTTGTGATCGTAATTTTAGTCTGCTTGTTTAACCCAAATAGTAAGAACCTGTAAGGAGTGGCAGGATTAATCAATTCAGGGTTGTCTATCTGGACAACTGAGTCATAGTTTGGAAGTGAGCCGACTTTGAGAATTCTTTTTTGGATATTTATGCGCATTTCTAAGCTTCTTGTTTCTAGAGAATCACCATTAGTTTTAATGGACTCTCCCTTTATTAGAGTGTTGATTCGACCTTAATCCTTTTACTCTCTATAAGCCAGTATGTCACCTTCATCAAACATACTATCATTTTTCTTGGAATCAGAAACCAAACCAAACCCAAAGTACTTATCTTATCCTTTGATTTACTGCAACTTCACTTGCACTACATAGTTAGCTAAAGGATCGAGAATCAAGTCTAAGTAAGATATACCTGCTAAATATTACCGAAGAAAATTATTGTTAAAGAATTCAAGCTTTTCATAGTTGTTCTTTCTAACCAGCATCTTTTTAGAGTCCCATTAATTTCCTAAGAGTAGGTTAGTTGTCGGCAACAAATCATTGTATTGGAATTCCACCAATTCTTCTTTCTGTTTGCGTTAAAAATAACAAAACATTAAATCATCTACTTTATCTGCTAGTTAAATGATACTCAATACCTTTATAACTCTTAAAATACTTCTCTTATTAAGACTTCAAAGCAAGAGGAAAGGGAATATTCCTCCGAAAAAGGAAGAAGTTTTGGAAGACATAGCAGTATTAATAGCCTGGAAAAGAGAAGCATTGTTGGGAATGATAAATTAGTAGTTTTATTCACTGATAATATCTCATTTTTAAATAATCTCACCCTAAAATATCCTCCCTAAATACTAAAGAAATTCACTTTGTTTTTAAATTATTTGTATTTACGAGAATAGGCTATTGTTGTTGGTTGTTAGATGATAGAGTTGAATTCTTTTCACTTTCAGGCTGGCCCTCCAATCTGGAGCTCTTCTTATTATCATCTTAGAAAGTTACTAAAGACAAAGAAACAATAAAAGCTAAGATAATAATTCCCTTAAATTGTAGCTTTAGTTTAGAGTTTTTCTTTGATTGATTTCGATTTTAGACTCTGAGTTCTTAGTTTCTCAGCTGATGCTCTTTCATCTAACATTTACAAGCATGAAGTTACTATTGTAGTTGATCGACTTCTTCTTGTTTCAACTAAAGCTCATTTCTGGATTAGCCGTTCTAAAAATCAGGTAATAACAAAACTATTAATATTTCATAAGTTTAAAATCAACAACTGAACATCCATAATGTCTCTCTCTTTTACTTAGCCAATAGACAAGGAGGAAGAAGATGGGTTATTGTTTCTAAAGAAGTTTATCTCGTCGAGCAGAGAACTTATCGAATTTTTAATTTGATTGGATTTTTCCATTGAAAACTAGTCCTAGATAGCTTTGAATGAATCACATATCTCCCTGAGTTTCCTGGTGTTGCTATCAGAATTAGCAATATGCGTATTGATAAATTAAACCAACTCTTATTCATTGTTCTCTTTATAAAGAATAAGTTTTAGTCTATCAATATCCAAGATTTCAGACCAACAGACCATACTGCGTTGATAGATATCTCCAAGTTGTAAAATTGTAGGCTCTTTTGTTTGTTTTCTAACCTCTATTTTAACTTGAATCTATTTAAGAAGCTCCTAATAGAAATAGTCTATTAGGTTTTTATCAGAGTCAACGATATTGGAATTTTGTTAGATTGTCATGTGGAGCTGAGGGTCATTAAGTACAGGATATGAGAATAAATCACTGTTACTTGATCCTAAAAGGACGTCCTTGATTTAAAGATATTCTTGGGTTTGGATGCCATTTTGCTGGACACAGCTAATACAAATTCGTGGATTTGGGACATTGGATTTTAGATACAGAAGATCTGCATTCTTTAGGGGGTGTGATTTACATTTCTAAGAGACCACTTTTTCGATATCAGCATCTGATTTTAGCAAAGGATTATTATATGCGCTGCTCTACATCTCTCCACTGGGATATCTAGAGTTCGAGTCACTTGAATTTAAGGCTTCCATTGCTTGTGTTTTATCTAAACTCATTTCTTGTTGTTTTCTCAAGTTTCTATCAATTTAATTTTCTTCTTTGTAAGAATGCGCTAGAATTCTCCCCCATAAGATCAAACAGCACTATTATAAGTAAAACCCTTATTTTCCATTGATTTTCCCCTTTTAGTAATATCAAATTCTAATTATTAAAAGTCTTAATTTTTCCCTTCTTTCTCAAATCCACTAAAAAATAATATCTGATTAATCACAAGAACTCGAAAATGAAGAATAGAACTTTAAATCAAGGTTGATTTAAAAAGTTTGAAATAAATAAATAAATAATGGGGCCCAAAAACTTTCAAGTTAAATTGCTAGAAGAAGTCTATTATTAAAAATTTAAATCTAAAACTCTTTCAGAGGAATCGAAGCTCAACCAACGCAGATTATCCCTTTTCTTACAATAGGGATAGTTTCATGCGGATTTATCTTAATGATAGTTTGTGCTTATAAATTTCTGAGAAATTGCTTATTGTCAGTAACTACATATTTATTAACCCTGCACTTTCTTTTGCAGCAATAATCAATGAATCAAATGAAAAGAATGCAGAAAAAACCATTTATAAACAACATTTTTTCTAAGTAATTGTTTGTTTTGTCACCCACACTCTTGAAATCTTTCCTTTTTTGGCATTTGTTTAGATTATTGTTGAATATTTAATGAAACAACATACTTGTTTATATTTTCTCATAATTATTCAAAGAATCAACACTAAAGTAATCGCTTTTCAAAATTACTCTTTATGCTTGATTGTATGGACCTAAACCTTACACTAATAATCTATCTAATTCCTAATAGAATCTCAGCAAAGCGTTTTTCAATTATTTTAAACATATCGTTTTCATCATTATTTCTCATAATTTATTGACTAAGCTGAAAGCCCATAATCTTCTCTTCTTTTCTTATTCAATTTCTTTTTTTTTCTTTTGTAAAAGTAATTCCTAACCCCCTCTTAAAGTTTTTAAATACACTCTTTCATAAAAGAATATGATCTCACAAAAAATAGTGTCTCTCTTTCTTTTCCATTCATTAATACTTTACAAAATCATTTTTTTTTATTAATAAAAAATATTTTTGAGTAGAAAAAAGCTTCTTGAGTAACTTTGTGGTTTTGAACAGAGAAAACTGACTCAAGGAAATAAATTATTGTTGTGCAAAATGAAAAAAAAATCTTTTCATACTCAAATTTGGGAAATTTTCTTCTTCGTTGAGATTTTCAAATGCATTAAAAGAAAAGGAAAGATCAATTATACAATATTGATTAACAAAATTTAGAATATGGGGATAACTATTAGTGCTATTTTAAATGCCTGTCGAGTTACTTGGCACACTCAAGGGAAAAAAAGATATTGATAATTCACCCATCACATTAATCAAATCTAATATGTATTCAGAAAGTGGGCAAAAAAAATAATAAACAGTGATTGTTGGAAGTAAGTTGGTATGGATAAAAGCTACATAACTTCAGTACTAAAGAAGGGGAGCTCAAACCTGCGCACTTCAGACATCTTAGGATCCTTGAAATTCTTAAGGTAAAACAATTATGAAGTTGAATCTTTGCTAGGATGCGGGTCTTTAGGAGCTACAATGCTTGCTCATAAGATCTCAAATGCTTCAGAGCCGCCCGTCGCTGTTAAACTAGTCTATGTAGAAAGCGAAGAAGATCTTGATATTAAAAAGATACAGCTTTCAAAAATAAGCATGTTGAAGTCTCCAAATACTGCTAATATGATAGGAATATTGTCAGATATTGACAATAATTGGCTTTTTATTATCTCTGAATACTTTCCAAACGGAAATCTCTTAACTTACTTCAAAGCGAATCAAAATCTCAATAAAACCTAGCTCAGTAGGTTGTTCATTCAAATCCTTGAAGGATTGCTTTTCCTCAAGGAGAACACCATCGTTCACGGAGACCTCAAGCTAGAGGACATCCTCATATCGCCTTAGAATTCACTGATTCTTGTTGACTTTGGCTTAGCTGCCTTGAACTAAGGAAAAATCCATAACCAAGAAAAAATCAGTTTTTACTCAGATTTATCAGCTGCAGGTGCAATCTTGCATTAACTTTGCGGAGGTATCGTTGATAATCCTATTGTCATGTCTGATATGAGTGCTATCAAATCAGGTAATTTCCCATAGGATATCTCCAAAGGGAACCATCCAAATCTCTTAAGAATTGCTTCTAAAATGATGAAAAACATAAACTAATTTCAGAAAAACAACTAAACTTTATCTTATCTTGAAGCAATCATTCAAAAAAAGAGCCCATCATAACGAAAAGCAAAGAACAAACCGATAAGAAGAGCAAGGAGCACATCGCTGCATGAACGAGAGAATCCACCGCTAAAAAAACTAAAGAACAACCTAAATCAGAACGAATACCTCATTAACATATGAAGAAATCATAGATTAAAGCTGCATTTCTTTATTGTTCCATTTTCACAATAAGATATGCTGCTTTTTTTTTACAGATACTTGCATAGTTTAGAAAATGCTATTATTATTAATTTTCAACTTATTTTTTATGAATTAATTATTTTTTTTAACCTATTATTTTTTGAATAGGTTAGTAGTTGCGAAAAATTTTTGCAACACCCAATAGTTAAATACACCCGTCCATAGAAGAATATCATCTCACAAAAAATATTGCCTCCATTCATTAAAACTTTACAAAACCCACTGACATACATTCCTTGTATTTCTTTAAGAAACTTCCTGACACTTGCCTTGTGTTTTTAACATTTGATGCAAAAATATGTGTGATATTTGCCTTTTCACAAACATTAAGCTATGTATATTTCTCTTCCAGATGAGTAACGAATTCTTCACAAACGGACTCTCCCTAAGATTATCGGCAAACAGTACATCAATAATCACTTGTTTTTCTAAAAGTACTTTATCGTTGTCTCTTTTTTTTCATTAACAAGGACTCCAAGAAATCGTTGTTTTATTTGAACTCCTGTCTCCTTAGTGGTTGAACAGCATTTCCATTCGTTTATCTTTAGATTATTTCAAAAATAAACTTACCCCAGTCTAGCATAACAGTGTCTAACACGCCATTTAGAAAGTAAAAAATGTTAATAAGTCATTTATGCATTCGAATAAATGCGAGAAAATGAACTATTTCGTTGTCATCTGCTAGCTTATCTCTTCGAAAATTTGAGTTTCTATCTTTATTATTTATTGTAAACTTCCCTAAAAGATTAAAGATTGATATTAGTTCAAATTACTTTGAAGAGAGATGAGATTTAAGTGGGATATTTAAAGATGGCTAATGAAATTATATTTTTACATAATAAATAAACAAAAAAATACATCTTTGAAAGAATTTAAAAAACTCAGTCTTTTTTCAAATATAACTTATTTTTTTTTAATGATTAAAACATAGTGATGAGAAGGGAAAGAGCAATTTTCATCAAAAGATCTTATTAAGCTTCCTCAAAACCCATGAAGTCAATGTTGTTAACAGTAATACAAGATTAATAAACTGCTCGCATCTCTCAACCAAACAAATTCAATTAAAATAAAAACAATTTTAAATCTATCACAGTTAGCACAGTTGTTATCTACCCGCATTGTTCTTCTCTTTCATATTTTCAAATCAAAGTAAAAAGAACTGGTAATATTTCTTTTGATAATTCTGCTATCTTTTTCTCTTCCCATAACACAATAAACTTATTAAATTAAATTCATTTTAGGAGATTATGTTTTTTCATGTGTAACAAACAATATCATAGATTATTATGCAATATTATTATGTGTTCTCACAAATTGATTGGCTCACATTTGATTATCAAATTCGCTAACAGTCTCCAACTTTGTGATCGTAATCTTAGTCTGCTTGTTTAACCCCCAGAGATATAACCTGTAAGGAGTGGCAGGATTAATCAATTCAGGGTCGTCTATCTGGACAACTGAGTCATAGTTTGGAAGTGAGCTGACTTTGAGAATTCTTTTCTGGAGATTTATGCGCATTTCTAAGCTTTTTTTTTCTAGAGATTTGTCATTAGTTCTAATGGACTGTCCCTTTATTACAGTGTTGATATAACCTTTATCACTATACTCACTGTAAAATAATATTTCACCATTATTGAACGTAATACTATCTTACTTGGAATCAAAAATCAAACCAAATCCAAAGAACTTATCTTATCCTTGACTTTACTCAAACTTCACTTGGACTACATAGCTAACTAAAGGATCTAGAATGAAGTCTAAGAAAGATCTACCGTTCAAATAACTCAGAGTAGTATCATAGTTATTATAGAATTCAAGCTCTTGTTAGTTGTTCTTTCTAACAAACAGCTTTTAAGAGTTCTCCCAGTTTGATAAGATTAAGTTGGTTGTAGGCAACAAATCAGTGGATTTGACAGGCACCAAATCTTTCTGTTTGTGTTTAAAATAACAAAACATTAAATCAACTACTTTATCTTCTAGTTAAAATGATATTCCATTCCTTCATAATTCTTAAAATACTTCCATCGTTAAGACATAAATGCAAGAGGAACGGGATTTCTTAGATGTTTTGGAAGGCATAGCAGAATTAATAGCTTCGAAAAGAGAAGCCTTGTTGGTATTGAAGAATTTGCAGCTTTGGGAATTATTTGGTTATTTTTTGTAAAATTAAGAAAAGAATGGAAAACATAATAGCTTTGAGGAAGCTTACTATCATTTTATTTCCCTTTGCATTTAAAAACTGATATTTTTATAAATCAGCAAATGTATTATCTTATGAATTTATGTCCCTTTTTAAATCGAAGAGGTAAATTTGTTTATTTAAATTTTCTTTGTTTTTAAATGAATTTAATTTACCTGGTCCTCCAATCTGGAGCTCTTGTTTTTATCCATCTAGAAAGTTGCTAAGCTCAAAGCAATAATACAAGCTAAGAAAATAATTCCCTTGAGTATTAGCTTTAGTTCAGAGATTTTCTTTGATTGATTTTGAATCTAACTTTTACAAGCAAGGAGTTTCTATTGTAGTTGATCCACTTCTTCTTATTTCATCTGAAGCTCTTTTCTAGACTAGCCACTCTATAATCAGGTAATTACAAAAAACCATTAATAATTCATTAGATTCAAATCAACATCTGAACATCCATAATGTCTCTCTCTTACTTAGCTAATAGATAAGGAGGGAGGAGATGGATTATTCTTGCCAAAAAAATTTATCTCATCGAGCAGAGAACATATAAAATCTTTTATTTGATTGGGTCTTTCCATTGAAAACTAGTCCTAGATAGCTTGAAATGAATCACATATCTCCCTGAGTTTCCTGGTGTTGTTATCAGAATTAGCAATATGCGTATTGATAAATTAAGCCAACTCTTATTCATTGTTCTCTTTATAGAGAATAAGTTTTAGTCTATCAATATCCAGGATTTCAGACCAACAGACCATACTGCGTTGCTAGATATCTCCAAGTTGCAGTATTTTAGGCTCTTTGGTTTGTAGTCTAGTCTCTATTTTACCTTGAGTCTATTTAAGAAGTTCCTAATTGAATTAGTCTATTTTATTTTTATCAGAATCTAAGATATTACAATTTGGTTAGATTGTCATGTGGAGCTGAGGGTCATTAAGTACAGGATATGTGAATAAATCACTGTTGCTTGATCCTAAAAGGACGTCCTTGATTTAAAGATATTCTTGGGTTTGGATGCCATTTTGCTGGACACAGCTAATACAAATTCGTAGATTTGGGACATTGGATTTTAGATACAGAAGATCTGCATTCTTTAGGGGGTGTGTTTTACATTTCTAAGAGACCACTTTTTCGATATCAGCATTCGATTTTAGCAAAGGGTTATTATCTGCGCTGCTCTACACCACTCCATTGGGATCTCTAGAGTTCAAGTTACTTGGATTTAAGGCTTCAATTGCTTATGTTTTATCTAAACTCATTTCTTGCGGTTGAGTTTTCTCAAGTTTTTATGAATTTAATTTTTCTCTTTGTAAGAATGCGCTAGGATTCTCCCCCCATAAAGATCAAACAACATTATTAAGGGTAGTAATTGAAATATCTAAAAAAAATAATATCAAAAGAAGCAAGAAAAATGTTAAATGAAGGAAACAAATAATGTGCTACAAACTCTTCTAGTCTAACTATTTTTAGAATTTTATTAATAAAAAATTTAAATATAAAACTCTTTCTGAGGAATCGAAGCTCAACCAAATCATATTATCCCTTACGCTTACAATACGGATAGTTACTTGCGGATTTATCTTAATGATAGTATGTGTTTATAAATTTCTGAGAAATTGCTTATTGTTAGTAACAACATGTTTATAACCTTGCACTTTCTTGCAGCTATAATCAATGAATCAAATGAAAAAATGCAATAAAACCATTGAATAACATCATTTTTTCTAAGTAATTGTTTGTTTGGTTACCCACAATCTGAATACTTTCCTTTTTGCATTTTTTTAGATTATTTTTGAATATTAAAAGAAAATCATTTATTCGTTTATATTTTCTCATAATCATTCAAAGAATCAACACTAAAGTAATGATTTTTCAAAATAACTCTCTTATGCTTGATTGTATGGATCTACGCCTTACAAAATAAGCTATCTAATTTATCGTATAATCTCAGCAAATCGTTTTTTTCAATTATCTAAAATAGATCATCTTAATCATTTTTTTCTCATAATTTATTTACTCAACTGAAAAGCCAATAATAGTTTTCTCCTTTCTCTTCTTTTCTTATTAAATATCTTTTATAATAATAAAATAATAATAGTAAAGAAAATATAATCATTCAGTAATGAATAAAATCATTTTCATTCAGAGATAATAAGAGACTAATCTAATAACTTAATCTTGGGAAAATTGATATTATTTCTTCATTACAAGGTTGATTTCTCTTGAAACCTTAGTAGCCACATGATTGAATCGGGCAGTTTATCACATCAATTTATTATTTACAGTAGTACTTGAATAGCTGGTTTTTAGCTTGAGGGAATATCTTTTTAAAAAGGGTTTTTTAGATCATCTCCTCTGGGATCAGTCAAATTTAGCTATTTTATCACAGGGTATTGTTTATGATCATTATAATTGTTGATTGTTTTTGTTTTTATGAAGTTTTCTTTGAGCCAAGAATCCGCTCAAGAAACACATATGGAATTTATGAAGTGAGAACAAACACATTCAAGTGCAACAAGAAATGGAGAATCTGTTTCGTTGAAGGATCCAATAAACAAACCTAGCAAGCAGAAAAAGTGGTCAAATAACAAATCAAGTAGTAGTATGAGTTTGTTGATTTTAGTGTGTGCAATAATTTTAAGAATAGAATAAGAAAAATCAATACATTTTTGTAAACGTTCTTTGATCAATCCAGTTGTTGTACTGATTTTTACAGGCTAAGAAGATTTTCAATTTCTATGATTAGCTTAGAAACTGTTCTGAAAATAATAATAATCTATTGGCTTTGTTTTAAAGTTGATGGGTTACTTGAGAGTAATTATTATTTTTTCGATAATAAAAAAATCCAAGATATTTAATTGGTTACATGAGGGGAATTAATTTGCTCTACAAATCCAAAAAAATAAGCAATTATTGGGTTTCCTACAAAAAAATTTTAGCCATAGAAAGTGCTTCCATTTGGAGACCACCAATTATGAGTGGATTATTTTTGTTTTCCCTTAAGAATGATTGAATCCTTTTTCTGTTTAGGCATAACAGACTGTCAACGCAAATCAACCATGAACAAGTTTGAAATATAATTCATGCGTTTCGACTAAAACATAAAACAGCTAGTCCGTCCTTTGGGGAATAAATGAAAAGTAAATCTGTAGGTTATTAAAAAGGGGCATGTACTCACTTGCTTCAAATACTGCATCTCTCGAATCAAATCAGTAAATTAGCAAAAACCAAACTTCTGAGAAAGAAAAATTTATTTTCGCTTTATTCTTGTGCGTTGCCTGCTTTTTCAAGTTTTTTAACTTATTTAATGGCTCAAAACGAGCCTTCTTGTCAAAATATTCTAAATATCCTTTTTTCTTTCCTCAAATTCTAAAATTTCCTTTTTTCCTTCCCCAAATTCTAAAATTTCCTTTTTTCCTTCCCCAAATTCTAAAATTTCCTTTTTTCCTTCCCCAAATTCTAAATTTTTCTTTTTTCACTTCCCTAAATTTTATAATTGGGAATTTTTTGAATATCTTGGTTGTCCACTTACAATCTCATCTGAAATAATTATGAGAAAATCTCAATGAAACCAAAGAATATCTTGAACTAAAGGCGTGCTCAAAAAATGATAACGAGAGTGATGCATTTGATTTGACTTTAGAATGAATTAGATTATGTCATTTGAAATAAAATTTGCAAGAATCGAATGAAATAAAATGTTAATTATTTTGTGATAAAATTGATGATTTTTTCACACTAACATAGATTATCTTTGTCAGAAACATGACTAAATATGCATTGTTTACATCAATGCCCAGCAAGAAAGCAATAAATAACATTCTTCTAATTCATTTCTTCTTAAAGCTGGCATAGTAGTCAAATTGTTGCGACGTAACTCTTTCGAAATGTGTCTTGTACTCTCTGTATCCATACTCCAAATCTTGAGCATTTAAGACTGGATCAGCAATCTTAATGAAGATACCATCTTCATTAATCTCAAAGCAGCGTTTCTTCATTTGCTCGTAGCCTCTCTTAAAAAGGCCTTCAATATCAGACCCATTATACTTATCACACATATCTGAGAGGCTTGAAATAAACTCACTGCTGATAGAATCAAGACACAATTTAACCCTCATTGAGGCATATTTTTTGATGAAAACCTTGATGATTTCCTCTCTCTCTGCTTTTGTTGGATAACCTACTTCAAGTTCTATGTCAAAGCGGCCAGCTCTCTTAGCAGCAGGGTCAATAACATGTGGGCGATTAGTTGCTCCAATTATGATCAAGTCTCCTCTATCATGAAAACCATCAACAAGACTCAGAAATTAATTGACGAATCTGACTTCAAATTAAGTATCAGATGAGTCTCTGTTGCTCAAAATCGCATCTATTTCATCAAAGAAAATGAAACTTGGGAGACCACGCTTTTTACTTTCTTCTGCTGAAGTATGAAAAATGTTCCTTAAGTCTTTTTCAGCCTCTCCGACATACCTAAATAAAAAACAGTCTAATATTCAGACATACAGTCGACTTTATACTTGCTCATGAGTTCTGGACCAGAAATAACTGAAAAGCAGCAATCTCCCATTGCTTTAGCTAGCTCGCGGATCACAAGTGTCTTTCCAACCCCGGGAGGGCCATAGAGCAAGATCCCTTCTTTGTGTCTAATGAGAGTTGGATCCAATCTGGGAAGTTAGATAATGTATCTCAAGTTGCGAATGATTTCTTTGTGTCCTCCAATGCAGCTAAAGGGAGAGTCAAACTCAGAAAGATGTTGGGTAGCCATATCAATCAATTCACACAAAGAACCTCTTTATTTGATCTTTAATTTTCCTCCGATAACTTTTTTAGAATATTCTAATGTTTATGTTTAATAATTTGATTTTGCCTTTATTTAAGCAGCTCATTATTAAAAAGCAAGCCCAAAGTACAGAAATAAAAAAGAGAGAGACTTTCAGCTTTTATTTTGCTTTTCAGGGTCAAAAAGAAGAGAAGGAGGAAAAATAATTGGCTCTTTACTTCAAATAAAATAAATAAATAAAACCACAACTTTCGCAGACAAAATAATACTCGAAAATGTCACAGCATCAATCTCAGCTCCAGGTAATGACGCAAATCCAACAATTTTGTATGGTTTATTTGAGAGGCTGTGCTTCGCCTGCAACAAAGTCATTCACCTTCTAAATGGAGGTAGCTTGTCATTCGATTTCTCCCCTTTTTCTCTCTTTTCCGAGGGAAAAACGCAGACAGTAAATGATTTAAAGGATACTTTCTTTGAGATATAAATCACCACTCTCCTAATCTCTACAAACAAAAAAGAGATTCCTGATAAGTTTCTGCTATCTCTCTTATCACACATTTGCCAATGATATCTTCTGGCAGAAACACCTCTTTCAAAGGGATCTTCTTTTTAAGCAACACTCTAATTACTCTATGCATAGCTGGACTATGCATCCCAAGTGGTAAACTTACTGCTGGTAATCGATGATCCTAGGTTCTGCTCAAGCGCTTGATAGCAGCGTTATGTGAAAATAAACAACTGATCACATAGCATTTTTTACAGGTAGAGAGAGAGTATTTTTCTCCAAAGTTTGAACCCATACAGAAGGAGAAAATAGATAATTTCGAGTTCTTCAACATCCAAAACTAGTTTTTCAAAATCGAAGGAGATTCGCAAAAGCATTCCTCATTTTAAGGTAAATTCTACAAAACCACATTGCTATTTACCTTATTTTATAAAGGGGGGAGAGGAAAGCTACTATCCAAACACACACAATGTTGCTTCAGAAGCAAAGTCAGTCCAAACTGATGTGAGTCGAATCTAGCTGAGAGAAAGACATCGATAGGATCAAATGGGTTAAAATCAAAATGGAAACTACTAAAACCAAACTCTCCTACTGTCCCAACAGAAAGGAAACTACTAAGACCAAACTTTCCTTCAGTCACAACAGAAAGAAAACTACTAAGACCAAATTCTCATACAGCCACAACAGGGAAGTGGGAACGATCTCAGTAAGAGCTTGGGGTAAAATAAACAATAATAAATTTAGGAAAATACTTAAGTTAGAGATATTTCTTCTATCTAAATCGAATTTGCAACAATGCAATTAAGGAAACAAATCAAGACAAAACGCTTGCAAATTTTTATCATCAATTGACTTGATAGATGATCTTGATTGAACATAAATTCATACAATTTAGGGAGTATTCCCTACCTTACAGGGTAAATTTCTTCTTTATTAATTCAGTCTCGAGTCAACTTCTAAAACCAACAAATGAATTCCCTTTCCAATCTAAATTCAACAAACTCTTTTTTCCTTGATAGTATTGTCTGTTCTTTGTCAAATCTGATTCGTATCAAAATTACAAAACCAACTTCAACTAATTTTAACTTAAAATAATTGTACAAGACATGCTTTATAATAAGCAGCTTAATAAAGAAAAACTATTTAACTAAATTTAGACGGAATCGTGTTTTTTTGGTAACTTTTTAGAATCAAACTGTTCTTTTCAATCCAAACTTCAACAAATGATAAGAAACTTGTAATAAATCAACTGGAATAAGCTTATCAATAAATAACTCATCAAACGAAATACTTGCAACAATGGTCTTGATCCCGAAACTTCAATCTGAAACTCCAAAACAAAGTCACCATCCGCATAAAATTTATCATAAATAAATCAAATGAAATTGTCTTGAACAAAACTAGCTCATCAAATAAAATTTCATAACTCAATAATAAAAAAACGAAACAAAAAACTGCTTCAATAAAAAAAACAATTGAAAACCTTCTTCACTTCTTGCTCTCAACAAATTCTCTCACTCTCATTTCGACTTCTATCTTATTATTCTCGTCGTATCGAAACATCTTTCTAACTTACTATCCATCCTCGTAAAAGTGGCTCTAAAAGTATTAATCTTTTCATAATCAACATAGAAAGCTTTCTTAATAATTTTAATTCCTTCTTTTTCTCTTAACTCATCGATCCACTTATGGACCCGTTCACTGATTGGCTCTTTGACTAAGTTCTAATAAGAAACTATCCTCAATTATTTCTTCCCATTCTCATAAAATTTCACTTCAAATTACTCAGCTTTCTTATTATCAACATATTTTACTTAAGAATTTTATTCAGTGATCTTTTTACTTTTCCCTCAACAATAACTTATCTATGTTTAACTTTTAATTTATGTTATGTATTCAATAATTCAAATCCATTCAATGCAAATCTTTCGATAATAGCTTTCTCTCTATCGTCTGAGTCAGACTGATTTACAAACACAAATTATTCGACTAATTAAATTTCGAGTTCTTATAATTATTTTGGATTAAACTAATATTTTTTCAATGAAAGAAACAACAACAATACAAAACAATGAAAAAAATCAATAACTTAAGTTGAACTTTTATTAAACATGTTGGATTTATTTCAAGCATCGAATGAAACAATATCAATGTCTGCTGAATCACATCAAACTGAGCACCACTCTAGTATTTTTAGTAATATCCGCACTCAAAGGGTTATGAGATAGTACGAGTTTATTGATTCTCTAAAGAAATTCAGACTGCTGCCATATGGACGACAAAGTATTACTGTCACTCATGCCCAATCCCCTCAGTTCTTGCGTTTATGATCAATTTTGTGGAAATATTCAAGAAATTTATCATATTAATTTTCCTGTCTCTCTCTCTCTTTATTTTATTTATTCCATGATTCTTTTCCACTTGATTTAAAACCTCTATTTCTTCAATGCGATCATACTCTCCACTCAATACCTTTAATCCTTAGCCATTCTTTTTTACCCCAAGTATCTTTTAGAACACTCCTTCGCACAAATATTAAATTAAAATAACTTTATTATGAAATAAATAATCCCTGTTACATAAGAAACAACAACAAAACAAAAATTAAATTTATCCAAGAAGAAGATACATGATTATTATTGGTGTCATTATCAATCTTAACTAGTAAGCTTGCAACTTGAGCATATTTATAAAACCTTGATTGAAGGTGGATTCATTTTTCATAGGAAACTGATAATTAAATTCAGGGAAAATAAGAATGAAAAGATTTAGAGCCTTTGAAAAGATATAAAAGAAAGAATCAGCTAAAATCTAATAGATTTCCCCTCCTATATCTTCAACGGGAATCATTCAGCCAGCAAAATCGTTGAGACTCCAAACAATTTAAGAGAGATATCATGCAGTTTCTTAGAAAATTTTTACTGGAATTTTACTGCTTTCATTTTACAAAAGAATGGATAAGATTTATTAGTACACTCCAATCAAAAACAAAAAGTGGAGGGAAGAGGCTGTTGGAATTTGGAGATCAATTTGCTCGCCGACTAAGCGCCCTCTGAACAATATCATTCCATCAAGCTAGTTCAGTAATAGTGCGAAAACTATCTTCTTGCTTTGCTAAAGTGCCACAATAATAGATAAATTATCTCATTGATCATTAAGGAACTTTACATAAAAAGCATGAAAATATAAATTAACTCAATTGAAGAAGAAAAAGAAGAAGAAACAAGCAAGTAGATTCAGTGTAATTGAAATTAATTGGAGTTGTGAGAATAATAATAGCTATCAGTTGGGAGTTTTCAAACAATATTATAATCTATCTCCTACATCCTGCCTTCATTTTGAACTCATAATGAATTGATTTTAATACTTTCACTGACATAAAGTATACATAGAAACTCAAACAAAGAACAAAAGAGAGAGATATTCATCATGAAAACCCAGATTCAAGTCGTTTCACCATATTATTCTTATTCTTATTAGTATCAAGGTTATGGTTTGGTATCATCTTTACCTTGCTTATTTCCAGCAGTATTTGATGGATAAGCACTGGGATTACCTCTATTAGCCCACTTATCCATTAACAGTATTCTAAGCAACATTTGGTGAATAAGCACTGGGATTACCTTATTACCTCTATTAGCCCACTTATCCATTAACAGTATTCTAAGCAACATTTGGTGGATAAGCACTGGGATTACCTTATTACCACTATTAGCCCACTTATCCATTAACAGTATTCTAAGCAACATTTGGTGAATAAGCACTGGGATTACCTTATTACCTCTATTAGCCCACTTATCCATTAACAGTATTCTAAGCAACATTTGGTGGATAAGCACTGGGATTACCTTATTACCACTATTAGCCCACTTATCCATTAACAGTATTCTAAGCAACATTTGGTGAATAAGCACTGGGATTACCTTATTACCTCTATTAGCCTACTTGTCCATTAAAAGTATTCTAAGCAACATTTGGTGGATAAGCACTGGGATTATCGTATTACCACTATTAGCCCACTTATCCATTAACAGTATTCTAAGCAACATTTGGTGGATAAGCACTGGGATTACCTTATTACCTCTATTAGCCTACTTGTCCATTAACAGTATTCTAAGCAGCATTTGGTGGATAAGCACTGGGATTACCTTATGACCATTATTAGGCCATTTGTCCATTATTTGAATTGTTTCCCTTATTCACATTGAATGATTTTTCTTGTTTTGGAGCTGAATATCCTTATTAAATAATACCTTGTATGTTAGGATAGTAATTTTATTCTCCTCCTATGAAAAAAAAAAGGTAAATACTTATTCGTTTTTTTTAAGGTTACCTTCATATTAGGTGGGTTTCTTTACTTATCCTGGAGTTAGAAAGAGTTAGTTGTGAATGCTGTGCAAATCAGAACTAGTTATATTTTCTTTTTTTACTTGAGGAAAACTTTGGAAGTAATCTCTCTAGATCTTTGAAAAGTGTTCATTCATTTTCTCTTTATTTCCACTTACCCCGACCAGCAGTGCAGAAATAGATTTTCCGATGATTTATTCTCCTTAGTAATAAAGTTTTTTTAGATTTTTTTACCATTCTTTCAATTATTTACTGATTGATTGAAGTGTTATTGTTTTAGCAGATTGTTGTATGCCAAGATATCTTTGGCAAATATGCGATAAGAAAGAAATCAAATACTCCTCAGGAATGTCTTCTTTGCTATTAGCAATGAAATTAGTGTTGAGTGATATCTCACAGAAAGTGAAATTCTTGTCCTTAACTTGTTATCTCTTTCCCTCGGAAATGAGAGGAAACTCTTATTCAAGAAATAGTGAGCTACTCTGATTCAAGAGGTGAATGAGTTTATTATATGACACACAAAGTCTCTCAAATAAGTTATTCATGCAAAATTATTGAGTTTCTGACATTGTTTGAGATTGAAATTGATCCATTTTTTCTTTATTTTTTCCTCTTTCTTAAAGAAATTTCTTATTTTTTTTTAATATTATTGACTTTCAATGAAATTGAATATTTCCCAGAGCAATTTAAACCTAACAAGAAAGTAAAATAAAGATTTTTTCTCCCATTTTAACATTACTGTTTATAATTTCGCTTAATATTCTAAAATTTACAAAAGATTTTTTCCCTTTCTTAACATTACTGTTTATAATTTGGCTGAATATTCTAAAATTTACAATATTCTGATTATTCTAACTTTCCTGTTGATAGATAGTCTGTTTCTCCTCAGAGATCAAAGGGATGAGAGACTCCCAAAAATCATGGCTGCTCAAATAGAAAAAGCAATTCAAAAGGCACGACATTTTTGAGAGATAAGGTGTCTTTAAAAATTAGAAAATCCCTTTCACAAATCAAAGATAAGGAATAGTTAGCTCATAAGGGGTGGGGGAGGGGATGAGCTTATTTTGGATACAAACAGTACTTATGTAAGAAAAAGACTTCGATTAAAAGTCTATTCAATAAAAGGAATCCCCATAGATAAAACAAAAAGTGTTTAAAGTAAAATTGAATGTGTGTTATTCATTCCCCAAAAAAAGTCTGCATTTTCTGATTCTATCATTCTATTTAGGATTGATCCTCAATGGGATGGGATGATTATTAATATCAAAAAAAAATTTATTGTTGTCCCTCGATCTCTTATTTATCTACCAATCATATTTTTCTTTTTCTTCTTTCAAGTCTTTAGAAGTTTTTTTTTATCAATTAACAAAAAAGATTCACCTTTTTGAAATAAATACATTGGCGCATTTAAAGAACTTAATTTGAATTACTTTAACTAAACTATATATTAACAAACATCAATTGAGAGTTTTATTTGTTTTTTCACCATTTGTTCTAGCCCAATAAACCCACAAAAGCTGTCATCTTCATCATTGTGTTAGTGTCAATAGTGTTCAATGCGGTTTACACAAAGGCTGAAATAGCATGATTAAATTCTAATTATGTAATTTGCTTGCTAGTATTAGTCGTGTTGCAATGAAATTGCCAGTTTTTAACGCTATCAGATGTGTGGCATTTGGTGCATTTCAGAGTCAAATCATCAAAAATCTAGGACTTTCCTCCACAGTTAGAATGATACCACTGTGAAATAGCAAAACAATTTTTTGGAATATTTCCAACGGTAGGCTGATCTTAATAATTATGAGACGGGCATCTCATTTATAAATCAAAGAGATAGCTCATTTTATTTGGTTAGTTAGGTAGATGTTCGTTTATAGCGAAATTATTAGTTTTTTATTTTTAATAAGAAGAGGAAGAGCTCAGCAATCTTTAAAGCCTGATGCAATATTCTAAAAAGTGAGCCAAAATCTAAATTTATTTCGAAATAAGAGCTTTTCCAAGAGATGAATCGCAAACAATTAAGAATACTTCCTTGTCTAACTAAGATGCGATTTATTCATTCTTGATGGAAATAATCGACCAATCAGTTGTGATCTGTGGTTCAAGAAGGTAAAAGAAGAAAGAAATTAATTTCATTTTTAGTCTTCAAAGACTGTAAATTTCTTTGTGTACTTCGCGTTCTTCGCTCTTCTAGGAGCAGAAATTAAGTCAAAAAAAGGAATTTTCTTTCTTAATCTTCGAATTTGTCCATTTTTCTCGAAAAAAATTAATATTCTAAATTTCCTTTTATTGGTTTGTTAGTTTCTCCGCAGGGATCAGAGCACGATACTTCATCAGAGAGAGAGAAGCAAGAGGAAAAAAATATTTCTCTCATAGTTGAAATGCGTTGAAATGTAAACTATTTTTAAAATAAAAAATGATCATTGTTTTACCGTTTAATGACAAATTTTCTTTGGATTAAGGAAGAAATAGGAGCTTTTCTCAACTAATGTCAGCATCGCCATGATCATCGCTCTTAGCATATCTGCAATACCCATTGAATTTATTGATAACGAAGAAAAAAATGTACAAAGACAATCTCAACGATTTATTCTCAAGTGAATATAAAAGGCCAAAGAAGAATCAAATTATTAAAATAACTTCAGTAAATTTATCAAAATCTCTTTTTGCTGGCAGTTTTTGAATTAGGTAGTTTTTTAAGGGTTTTTTAAATGAAGAAAAAGGGTTTACCTAAGACATGCAGAAAGACTGCGATAACCAGAAGCGAAATAGTTTGTTAATAATCTAATAATCAAATATGAAACTAATAAACTTAATCAATATCATAATAATCTAATAATCAAATATTAAACCAATCTTCTAGCCAATCCAGAAATAATTTAATAAACAATTATCAAACAAATTCAGCCTAGCAATTTCATAATAATTTAATAAATCCGCGAAATCATTTCATACTAATCTAATAATCAATTATCAGGTCAAGTTATCAAGTCCATCCACAAATTCATTTCATACTAATCTAAGAATCAAATATCAAGTCAATAATCTTAATCCTTTCATAATAATTTAATAATCAATTATGAAACTAATATCCAAAGCAATCCAGAAATAGTTTATTACTTTTATCTAACTTGCATTGAGCAAATCCCAAAAGTCTTGAATGATAAGTTATCAAACCAATTAATAATCATTGACTTTTCCATAGTAAAATAAATAATCAATTCTCTTTTCTTTCTTTTCTATCCATTTCCAAGTCCAGCCGTAAAAATAAATAATAAATTCTCTTTCTCTTCCTATTACTCAACATGTTAAAGGCAATTTCTCAAAAATAATTCAATCAAAAGGTGAATTAGTGAAGTGAAATTAAAATATTTGTAGAAAATAGATCAACAAATAATAATAAATATGTTCTATTTTTCACTAGTTTTAGCTCAAATTTGGTTTCTTTTCTTCTTCGTTGAGGTCTTCAAATGTGATAAAAGAAAGGAAAGATCTTTTACAAAATATTGATTTACAAAATCTAAAATATGGAAAAAATACTACTGCTCTTTCAAATGTCTGTCGAGTTACTTGGAACATTTAAGGAAAAAAGATAATGACAATTCACCCATTACATAAAACAGTAAGAAAAGATTTCACAGACTGCTAAGAAAATGTGAAATCAAAGGTTAAGTGTATGAAGGAAATTCCTAAATGCTCAATAAAACAAGCTCAGATTCAAAGTTAGTTCTGTTGATTTGGTTGCACTTAAGAGAAGAGTATTTCTTAATTAAAAATTTGATTTTAAGATATTTCTCAATAATTAACTTAGAGATTTAATTGAAAAACGAATACTAATCAAATCTAATAAGTAATCAGAAAGTGCGCAAAAAACAAATGACAAATAGTGATTGTAAGTAAGTTTCTATGGATAAAAGCTACATAAGTTCTGTGTTAAAGAAGGGGAGTTCAAACCTGCGCACTTCAGATATCTTAGGATCCTTGAAGTTCTTAAGATAAAACAGTTTTGAAGTTGAATCTTTGCTAGGATGTGGGTCTTTAGGAGCTACAATGCTCGCTCATAAGATCTCAAATCCTTCAGAGCCGCCAGTCGCTGTTAAACTTGTCTACGTAGAAAGCGAAGAAGATCGTGCTGTTTATATTGAACAGCTTTCAAAAATAAGCATGTTGAAGTCTCCAAATACTGCTAATATGATAGGATTATTGTCCGACATTGACAATAATTGGCTTTTTATTATCTCTGAATACTTCCCAAACGGGAATCTCATATCTTACTTCAAAGCAAATCAAAATCTTAATGAAACCTAGCTCAGTAAGTTATTCATTCAAATCCTTGAAGGATTGCTCTTCCTCAAAGAGAACAACATCGTCCACGGAGACCTCAAACTAGAGAACATCCTCATATCTTCTTAGAATTCCCTGATTCTTGCTGACTTTGGCTTAGCCACCTTGAACTAAGGAAAAATCCACAACCAAGAAAAAATCAGTTTTTAATAAGATTTCTCAGCTGCAGGTGCGATCTTGAATTAGCTTTGTGGAGGCAGCATTGATAATCCTATTGTTATGTCAGAGATACATACTATCAAATCAGGTAACTTCCCATAGGATATCTCCAAAGGGAACCATCCAAATCTCCTTAGAATTGCTTCCAAAATGAAAAACATAAACTAATCTCAGAAAAACAACTAAATTTCATCTTTCCTAGAAGTAATCATCAGCGAATTACATATTCTCCTCGATCCTACTTACAAACAAACTGGTTCCAACGCAGTAGAGAAATCTTCATTGGAAGAGCTTAACCAAACGTAAGATCACATTTATTGCTATTTTTCATTCTCTTTCAAGCTTGAATTGTAATAATAGTGAATCTACTATGAAGGGCTATTATGAAGGAGAGACTACTGTTGACAACAAGAAACATGGAATAGGTAATCAATTATACTGACTACTTAAAATAGGCTTTTCTAGCTTTTTTACTAACTCTTTATTTCTGAATTCTTTAGGTAAGTTTTTCTTCGAGGATGGCGAGACATACGAGGGGGAATTCAAAGATGACAAAATCTGCGATTTGAATTCAGGGAAGTGTTCCTCTACAGACGGCGATAAATTTGAAGGCGAGTTCAAAGATAACAAATTACATGGATTTGGTAACATACAAATCAAGTTGATAGATGATTACTCTTTCTCTAATATGCCTTCATCGATCAGAGAGGTATTTCTTAGATGAACACATATACTATGTCGGCATATTTGAGAATTTCATGTTTAAAGGGCTAGGTAACAATAACAAAAAGAAAAAAATGCTAATGATGATGTGTTATCGCAAGTTGGATTCTTCTTTCAATATTTGATAGGCAAAAAAGAATTTGAGAACGGAAATGTTTACGAGGGGGAGTTCAGTGATAATAAGCTAAACGGATATGGTAAGAAGATTAAGAATTACAGTTCTTTTTAGGTGTTCTCCAAGAAGAAATTTCAAGTATTCTTGTTGTGTTGTTGAAAGGCAAGCAAACTTTTCATAATGGAATCCGATGCGAAGGTGAATTCAAAAATGGCGAACTCAATGGATAAGGTTTGGAGAAGAAGAAGATTGAACAAACAAACAATGAATTATTTTTATTATGTTCTTTATGAAATGCTGATTGCTCAACAATCACATAGGTTTTGAGTATTTCTTAAGATTGCCTTGTGTTGCTTAGGGAATTATTTCTACGAAGATGAAAGTCGCTATGAAGGGGAGTTTTAAAACGGCTATTTCAGCGAATAGGGTAAGAAGAAAATAAATAAAAGATCATTTTTACATATTTATTATTGTACTTTCTTTGTAAATTGATCCTTCTCTTTTTTACATAATAGGGAAGAGTTTCTAGAATTTCGGATTGAGTTATGAAGGGGAATTCAAAGAAGACTAGTTCAACGGGAAAGGTAAGGAAAAAAGGAAAGGACATGAGCTATTTATTACAATAATGTTTTCAAATGGATCTTTAGTTTTATCTTATTATCTTTTTGTTTTTCTCTTGAATAGGCAAAGAGTTCCTCAGTATTGGAGATCGGTATAAAGGAGAGTACAAGGATGACGACTTCAGTGGATATGGTATTATGCTAATTATCATAATAATTATTCAATAATTTTATAAAAAGGGAAGTATTTTTATGCTAATGAAGACTTTTACAAAGGAGAATTCTTGAATGGCGATGGCAATGGGCAAGGTATCCACATATAAAAGAGTTGACTAGATTGTTAAGCCTTGAACATTAAATTTTTTGGTCTTGAGTTGCTTCCTTTGTAAAAAGGGCAATAATATTTGATATTGTCTTCACCACAGCTACACTGTACTATTCTAATGGAAATATTGAGTCTGGTGAGTTCAAAGAAGAACTACTCAATGGACAAGGTAATATAACGAGAGGGAGAGAGATAGCTGTGGTGTTATTGTGCTCTTTGTGTTATCAAGCTTAGGAGTCATTAATCTTTGGTTTTATTGGACAGGAAAGTCAATTTATAAGAAGGAAGGGATTGTGTTTGAAGGTGAGTTCAAAGACGGTAAACTCAATGGAAAGGGTAAGAGAATAATGCCAAGAGGACCTTTAGTTGGTTGGTTGTGATCTGATGCTATGTTCATTTTCAGGTAAAAAGACTATGAAAAACGGAGAATGGTATGAAGGCTATTTCAAGGAGAACAAGCTCAATGGAAGATGTAAGTAGTAGTTTTATTGTTTAGTTGTTTCATTGTATCATTGTTGTTTTTCTCACAATCTGTCTTGATTCGTTGTCTCCTTTTGATTGGTTTGAAAGGCAAGAAATTCATGAGAAGAGGTGTTGTTTCTGAGAGCTATTTTAAAGACAATCGGTAGACAGGACCAAGTAAAAATGTCTAATTGTTAATAGTGGAATTTATCAAATTGAAAAATACAAAGATTTTGTTGGGAAGGCATAATGAATTGCTCTAATCTGGTTTTTTATTCTAAAGTAAAATACTTCTTTACAGACGGGACGATCTTAGAAGGAGTATTTAATGGATTCGGTCCCAATGGGAGAGGTAATAATTGGCAACCAAAAGCTATCATATGACATTGGTGATTGGTTTGAGATAATGTTATTTTTTTGTTTTAATGATTTTGCTGAATACTAGGCAGAAAACTTTTCCCAACGGAGACATTTGTGAAGGTGAATTTTGGGATAACCAGGCTTCTCGTCATGGTAAGAACACAAGATATCCAAAAAATGTATATGTTCCCCGCGGTGACACTTTTTCTCTTTCCTTTTGATAGGTCAGAAGTTCTTTAGTAACGGTGACTATTATGAAGGTGAGTTCTAGTACGATAAATTTGAAGGGAGAGGAACGCTTTTCAGAGCAGAAGTGAACATATTCCAGACAGGAATATTTAGAAGTGGCTAACTCATGAATCCAGATATCTGATTTATTGTTGAAAAATGAAAATAGCTTCTCCGTTTCAAAAAATTATTATTTTGCAAGAATAAAAACATCATTTTGTTAAATAAATCTTTTCGAATCATTCCATGCAATTATGCTCTCCTGTTTTACTTCTTCTTTATATGTTACTTCTTTATAATTACTATTATTTTTTGTGGATATTCCCAAATAATCCAACTAAAACATATTTTCTCTATTTAGCTGTTCAAGATATATTATGTCCAATAGTTCACAATAACAACAACTCCTTTCCTTTAAAGAGTCTGGTAATAGACTACTGTAGACTAACCAGATAATCGAAGCTATTTAGTGCTATCTGTAGGGTATAGAAAGCAATGATACCTTGGGGGAATGCTACCATAATCTAGGTAGAGCACTTGAAATATCATTCGATTACGCAAGCGCAGCAGTTGTCTTGGAGAAAGCAGCAATGCTTCTTGAGAAAAGGGAGGGGTATAAAAGTAGACTAGCTATGATATCTTGCATGGTTAAGTAGAGATCTTAGCCAAAAGATATTCTTAATGTCATTCAGAAGATAATAGAAGAAAAGAATGAATTAGATAGCAAATAAGAAGAAGAAGAAGAAAAAGAGGAGGATTCTAACAGAAGTATTAGTGATATATAATATTTATTAGAGTTGAATATAGCATGTTTAATGAGGATAGGAGATGATCACTCATTACTTTTAGCTATCCAAGAACTTGAAGCAGAAATGGATCGTACTCACAATAAAGATCCTAAGGATAATCAGAAGATAAGAACATAATCATATTCTCCATTGTGTTTGTTGTTAGCTAGAGGGTACTTTTATCTAGCTAAGTCGCATCTGTAGCAGAATCAGTCAAACCACTCATCGGAGAAAGTTCACACAAAGACAAATGAAGAAGAAAGAAGTAAATCAAGCAATGGATAAACACAATAACAAGAACTAAGAGATTAAGTGAGGAATTATATTAACAAAGCATAAGAATATGTTGCACAGTGCTTACAATATGCTACTACAGAGAACAACAACAACAACTCAACACAAACAGTAATCACAGCTAAGTCACTCCTAGATCGAATACAAACCATGAGTAATCTGCTACCTATCACAGGTTCGAAAACTCTCAACTAACAAATAAATTTATCGTTATTGCTTAAATCCCCCATCTAATAATCTCCACCATCGTTAGATTCTTTTATTCATTCTCTTCACTAATTATCTGAAGATAGCACCTCCACTTTGCTATTCCCAAACAACTAGTTCAATTCTGCGTCTAGTATCTCCCATAGCTAGCAGCTATCCATGCTATGTGAACTATCTTGGACAGTTTGTTTAGAATAACCTGGTTGCTCAATGGCGTTGTTCAGAGCATGGTAGTTCTTTGAGAATTCTAAGATCTTCAATGATAAGAGCAGATTGCTATGTGGAATAGCTAAGTTGATGATCGCTAGATGCTTTAATAGTAATAACTTAAGTTAGCAAGCTAGGTAGATAGTCGCATAGGCATAGCAGGATTCATCAACATCGTCAGTATCTCTTAACAATCTTATTTCTTTACTATTCATCGGATAGGCTCTCTGTAGGGATTCTGCTTTGGATCATGCACTCATTGTACTCAACAAAGCTATTGAGTTAGCTAGAAAAGATAATAATAATGCTGAGTAATAATCTTCCTATTCTTCAACACTTTGGACACTTATTTCAGGTATTTATTATTGGATTGGTAAGACGCATTATTTAGCATTTAACTTGGATGCCTCTAGAGAAGCTTACAGTTAAGCGATTCGATATAATAAGGTTAATTATTCAGCGCAATAAGGGTTAAACACTGTCAAATTTGCTAAAGAAATTGCTAAGAGTAATGGAATAGGAAATGAGAATGCAACATCTTCGCAATTAACAATAAAACTTACAAAAATGACAGACATTTTCAGGAATCATACATATAATACTGAAACCCTTAAGTTATTATTAATATCTAATACTCTTTCGCAGCTATCTTCGGAACTCACATCGTTAATCTCCATCTCTCCTATGAATGCCACCATCCAGCAGATTATAACAATGAAATAATACTACGAATTAAATGTAATATTATTAGCGAAAGAATTTGTGGAAGGAATTGCTGAGAGAAACATCACAAAGAGCTCAATAGACAATACAGTATCCTCCTCTTGTGGATATCTTAGTGTGATTCCTATTGAATAACTGCTACTTATTATGAATGAGGAATTCTTAGCTGGCATGCCTACATTGGTTCTGATGAAATAAGCTAGACAACACATTACAAGTTTATTAGCTAGTGAAGAGGTAGATGAACATACCAAATAGATGGTATTGTTGTAGTTCTCAAAGTACATTGGTATCTTACATAAGTTGGATTGTGAGAATCTCCTGCAGGATAAGGATAGTCAAGCTGTGGTTCTCAAGTATTTTAGGTAAAATACTTCAATTCAAGACACCATTCTGCGAGTATTACTGATGGAATAAGATGAATAATTGAACTTGATTAAGAAGTTTGAGAAAGATAATGCTTTCTCCTCTAGTTGTAAGATGCAGTTGATGTTTGCATGCTTTCAACTAAGCAAGAGATACTTGGGGTTGTATGATAATAGACTCAAGAGGATTGAGCACTTGATGAGTAGTGCTGAATACTTGATAAAATATCTTGATCTATAGCTGAGAGACTTGGATGTTGATGGAGAATACGATGGATTTAGAGAGGAAGATCAAGATAGTAATAGCAAAGAAGATAATGATGGGAGATAGCAGTGTAGAGCATTTATTGCTGATGTGAGGCAATCTCTTGCGGCGTTAGTTGAATGTACAACAAACGGGGTTGAGGATCTAACTTATTTGCTCTTGCGTGAATTAATATTCTGCATGTTAGAAGGAATATCTCCAATAATTGAATCATACATACAGTAATATTCTCCTTCGTTTAGTTCACACTGCAATCATATTATGGATTCATTTATGTAATCTTGCAAGGAGTCTATTATTAGGGCAATAGGAAGATGCTAGGTATTAAAGATACCTAAAGAATCTATGACTGAAAACTAACTATTCCTTGATTGTGCTGTGTGTGTATCATTGAATGAACCATCAAGTAAGTCCATGATATTGAGGTATTTGAGTTAGCTGCTGTGGAGATAAACTCTTAGCGTACCTTAGAACATCCATTTGATTATTAAAACTAAAAATACATCGAATATCACTGCGTTAGTTGAGCCATTCTCAATGAAATCAATTGAATTCAAGGTAAAACAAGCATAGAAATTTAAGGCAGTCTAAATAGCAGATTGTTAATAATCGTTTGAGAATAGTAATGAGATCACTGCAGTAGATCCATGCCATTTAAGGTTCTTGGAGTTAATGATGCTTCCACCCCATCCAGCTGTGTAATAAGTATATTTAATGTTTAATCGAGGCTCTAGCAGTAGCAATAGTGGTGCTTTATTTGCTTTAATCGAGGATACATAGTAGTACATCACTTTATCAGAGTATTCTAGGATGTACTAGGAAGCATTAAGAGATTGCTAAAGGAAAGATAAAGATTAGGATAAATAAGGAGATATCCCAGGAACTGTTACATCTTTGAATCTCTAGAAGCATGCGTTAGTCATAGCATTGAGGATAGTTAAGTCAGTGATGGATTTGTTTGAAAAAGGTGTGATAATATAGCCTAGGGATGTATTACAAGAAAATATACTTCTGTATGAGGGTGGTGATGGAGATGTTTAGATGGAAGGGAGTTGTTTGTTGAAATATTCGTAAGTTATGTTGATGTATGAAAGAGAGAATTAGAGGGATTTAGAAGGGGAGCATAAGGATGTCTAGGAGAGTAGTAGTTGTTGGATTCAACTGTTGAGGACACTGCTGTCGTTGATATGTTCAACTTCTTAAGATGATTAGATATTGAAATTCTTTGAAGAGCAGCTTGGTACTCTCCTTAGGGGTTAGGAACACAAACAAGAAGAAGATTAACAAGGCTTATCGTAGCAGTTGGATTCTCTATCTAATCCTTGCTACATCTTATCATCATTTCGATCTATCTTTGAAGGACTGCTCTTCTCCTTGAGTGTAACTGCTTCTATTCCTACAAGTTTAGGATATTTCTTGAACACCTTGCTGCCATATTTGGAGTGTACTAAACTCTTAACTGAACTCAGTTTCAATAGCTCAGTAGGATAGACACATATTAATACCTTGACTGGATAGCTAATACGACATAGATATAGATTGGTTCATGAGAATGCCAAGAGAATCAAGGAGATATTCGAAGGAGGGTAATTGGAAAGGATAATTAGTTAGTCGTAGAGATTAACAACGACATAGGTAATAGTAATAGGGGAGATAACACAGAATGATTAGTTGTTTGGATTCATTAAGAGCTGCTTAGATATGGAGAAAGATAATGATAATTCAGTTGAAAGTAAGTTGAATAGTGAGAGGTCATTAAGTAATCAGCTATTAGCTGTTAGATTGAAGTTCTCCCTTGAATAGCAGATCAAACTCAGGGAAGAAAAGAAATTAGCTGTTTTGGAAGTACTCAAAGCTACTGATGGGAAAGATAGACTGTTAGTGGAAGTTGCGAAATAATCTAAGAAGGCATCGCTGGTTGCTTAGAGACTACTCAAAGCTACTAATTAGAAGCTTATTGAAACACTTATGCGAGTAAGAAGAGGAGGAGAAGGAGAATAGCAGGGATTGGGATCAAAATAATAATATTAATAATATTAGGGATAATGTTGTTTAGATTATGATTATTTGTAAAAGTAATCATATTCCTAACTGAAGAAGGGTTTAGTTGAGGAAGAGTTGAGTGCAATTTCAAAGAGAGAACTTAGAATCTATGAAGAGTTAATAGACGATATGTATGGGAAAGAAGAAATTAGAGAAAAGAATTGGAATATTATTAAAGAGGTGATTGTGAAAGGAGATGAGAATGAATTGGAATAGAAGGGAGAAGGTAGTGATAAATATTTTCTTCAGATGGGTAATTAAGAATAGATGAATAAGGATATTAATAATCTTGGATTATCGAATTAGGAATGTGCTGGCTTAGAAGATGAAGACATTTAGATATCTTTGGAGTGAAAATGATAAGAAGAAAGATTAGTCAATAGTCAGGGATTATCATTGAGGGAAATATGTATTGTAAAATGATGTGTGTTTCTTCACTATTGTGATTTATTAGGTTGGAAAGACGAAGAGGGTGACAAAAGTTGGTTAAACTAAAACAATAATAGAAGGGTTGGATTTATTTCTCATTTTATTTCATCAAAATGAACATTTATTAACTCAAAAATGAGGGATTAGTTACACTTGAAGGTATGATTTGAGTCTAAAGTTGTATTTTAGATTGGTTAAATGAGCTGTAGAGAATGAGGGTTGCTTTCTAGCATGATTAAACCTAAAAAATTGTAGATTCTAAATAAAGATCATACTTTTGGAATATTACAGACACTGGATTCATACAGAGAAACAACGGATTCAATAATAACAAACGTTCTCTTTGAGCGAGAGAGAGAGAACTACAACAACATGAATTGCCAGATAATCCAACAAGAAAACTACCCTAAACAAATTGAAAACATCACAAAAAAGTTTAAATCTCTTTCACTTCCGTTTCTTTATTTAGAGCATGTATCACAAAGAAGAATCGAGAACTTAGAATTAGTTGTGGCAACAAAAGAAATAAATCAAAGCAAAACCACAAAAAGAGACAAGTGATAACGATACCATATATACACACTTTACAATAATACTTGTAAGAAATTTCTTGGCTGACTAATAAAAGGCGCGAGATTATAATTATTATTCTTCTTCTTCACCCAACCCAGGGTAGGTTAATTTTATGACCAAAACACAAGAATAATTAATTAATTTGGATGTGTAAAAATCCACTTCACCCTGCAAGATAGCAAAAGATTGGATATTTGGAACTGAAAATTACATATTTTGGCGTTTATTTTGAATTTTAAATCGCGAAGTGTTAATTATTTTTGTATTCTGGGTCTGTGGAGGGAAAGCACCCAAAAATCCTAGGCCGATGCGTAATTGGTCTTTGATGTAGAGAGAGATATTGAAAGAGTGGTAGTCTTAAAGATTGACAAGTTTATGTGAAATTATTATGTTTTTTGAATTTAAAAATAAAATAAAAAAAAGGAGCCAAAGATCACACACTGTTTTTGTCATTGCGAAAAAGAAAACAAAATAGAAGCATATTAATACAGATACATCATTGAAATAGCTACTTTGGATTTGTTCAATCAGAAAATACACGCATACACGATAAGAATTACACAATATTAGCATTTTAAACTCATAATCCTAAAGGCATCATGATCAAAACTGATTAGGAAAATATCCAGGTGCTACTGCGTATCCGTCCACTTAACTCGAGGGAAAAAGCAGAAGGAGCTACACCATGCATGGAAGTCGATCCAGTAAGGAAGAGATCTTGAGTTAGTTAATAAAAACAGCGTTAAAATAAGGTTTGTTTTTTGTTATTTGGAAAAGAATAATCCAACTACTGTGACAATTGAAGGAAAACCATATAATTATGATTACATCTCAGGAGCGGAAACAACACAAGAAGATATATTCCATATTGTCGGAAAGCCTGTTGCACTTGCGTGGCTAGAAGGTAGAAATCGAGAAAGATTGCGGAAAAAAGTTGATCATTCCCTACATTATTTTAGCAAAAAACACACTCTTCTCATCATATATTTTCTTTTCCTACGCTTTATAGGTTACAACGCGTGCATCTTTGCTTATGGTTAGACAGGTGCTGGTAAGACCTTCACAATGCAGGGGAAGGGGTTGCTTGAAGAAGGTGCAGATTCCTTGAATCGAGGACTTTAACCTAGAGTGTTTGATTATGTCTTTGGATTGTTGAACTCCCTCAAAAAGGAGAATCCTGAGAATGAGTATCTTATCACTTGCAACTACTTGGAGATCTACAATGAGCAGATCATGGATTTACTTGCTGAAAATAAGCCAGACACCAATCCGAAATTAGCTTAGTTATCTGTCAGAGAAGATCTCAAAAAAGGTGTCTACGTTGAGAATCTCTGTGAGGAAGGTTCCAATTCATCAGAAGATGCTATTAGTCTTCTTATTAGAGGTAAAAAGATCTCGAAAGATAGACAAAATTTGAACTTTTAGATAAATATTTCTGTTTTTTGTTGTGGTTTTTTCTTAGGTTCTTCCTCTAGACACGTTGGTTCGACTAAAATGAACGCGGATTCTAGTCGTTCGCATTCAGTATTCACCTTGAACTTCCAATCGAAGGTATAGACGAATGGCATGATCCACGTGAAGAATTCGAAACTTCATTTCGTCGATTTAGCTGGTTCCGAAAGACAGAAATCAACTGGAGCTTCAGGTGATAGACTTAAAGAAGCATCCAATATCAATAAATCACTCACTGTTCTAGGTAAATTGAGTGATTTTCAAGGGTTCTTGCAAATTAATTTACTGGTTTTCTTGTGTTTTTTTAACATTTGTTTCTGTTTTCGTAATTTTAATAGGTTAGGTCATTAATGCTCTTGTGGAATCTTCCAGTGGAAAATCACGTCATATTCCATATCGTGACAGCAAATTAACATTTATCTTGAAGGATTCACTGGGAGGTAACTCTAGGACATTTATGATCGCAGCTTGTAGTGAGGCTAACACACAATTCTAAGAAACCCTGTCCACTTTAAAATTCGCTTAACGTGCTAAGATGATTAAGAACAAGGCATCTGTGAATGAAGAAAGTCAAGGGAATGTCGCATAACTCAAGAAGGAGATAGCTAAGCTTAAGGAAGACTTAATTGAAGCGAAGAAAGTAGCTTAGTAGATGGAGGAAAATCAAAGAAATATGACGAGAATCATAACCCCAGCGAAATACACACCATCTTCGTTTAACCATGAAGCTGTGATTCAATTCCAGTAGAAGAACTTCAGAGACATCAATAATAAACTAGAGGAAATCACAGTCATGATGCGTAAGAAATTAATAGGAGGGAGGGATGGCTGGATATTTATTTATTTTTTATGTTAAAAATATTTTTATTTATATGTTGTTTTTTTCTAGAGGATTTCTGTGACCAACGTTGCCGTGTAGAGGATTGCTTTGTGAGTGAGAAGCTGACTGTGCTGAAGGTCTTCTAATTGATTATCGAAAAGGGTAGCTCAAATCCATAGGATATTGATCTCATAAATATGCTACTTTCTGCATCAAAAGAGGAGTAAATCATACATAAACGTAGCCTTGTTTTTAGAGTAAATTATCTAATTTATTTGTGATAATTAGTGATCGCATGGATGAAGAGGGTATGCAGTGTATTTTAAGTGAAATCGATGCTGGGATTATCGAGGAGATACAATCGATGAATTAAACTAAATTGAAGTTGTTGGAGTTTGAAGAATAAAGAAATGATTTCACTGAGAAGCTAGACAGAATTGGATTAATGAAGTTTGCTTCACCCGAGAAGGAGAAAGAACTCTAAGAAATCATCCACTCCAAGGAGAAAGAAATAGCTGAACAAAGAGAACAAGCATAGCATGCAGCGAAAATGTAAGTTTTCAGAGATCAAAAAGGGGGAGTTGATGTATGAAGTAGAATTATTTGCGTGTGTTTAACTGATTACTTTTTGTCTATTTTAGATGGAAATAACAAATGGAAGAGCTGAACAGCTAAATGGCTTATTTGAAAGAGATAAATGAGGGAATGATCTATGAAACTGAATAAGCCAAAGCATCAATTCAAGTAACATAGAATAACAACATAATATAATGTTAGAAAACTCTGGATTTTTCTTAAACAGTTTTACTGATTTTTTTTATTAAATAATTACTAATCTTTCATTTTGCTTTGTCTCTCCCTCAGCGAAACAACTAGCACCACGAAGAGCGTCTTTAGCAATTCCGAAGTGGTTATGAGAGTAAACTCGCTGAATACGATGAGAGTTCTTCAGAAATTCGTATCAAAAATATGGAACTAAGTGATCTCGTTGACGACTAAAAAGAACAAATCGATCAGTTGACAGCTCTAAAAGAAGACATCAAAAACCGATGGGAGCAAACACATGAGAATTACCAGAAATCATTGCAATAAAAGAACGAACTGGAGAATGAAAAAGACGAACTCACTGAGAAACTCTAAAAAGCAACCGAATAACTCATGGAGAGTCGTTTCCATGCTAATGATCTGGAGAACGCAATGAATTAAGATAAATTACATACGATAACATTAGAGCAAGAGCTAGCACATTTAAAGCATATTATTAAAGAGAAAGACAGCACCATTGATTCATTGAATAATCGATTTGAAGAAGAATAATTGAGATTGCATGCTAGTATTGATCATGAAAAGGAAAAAGTATCAGGGTTATAAGATGAAATAAACAGATTGAAGGAAGATATCGAGACAGCGTGTAGTACATTGGAGTTTATGAACAAGTAATCGGATGAAAAGAGAGTGTAAATGAGTTAGTTGAGTGAAGCGTACAGTGAAGAATGTGCGAAAAGAGAGAAAGTTGAGGAGGAGTTAGAATACTTGATTAGTTCGGAGGATAGTGAATTGAATGTTGCATTGAGGAATAATGTGAAATTCGAGAAGGATATGGAAGATATGAACAAGTTGGTTTAGGAGAAGTTATTGGAGATACAAGGTCTACACGGGGATATTGAAGTACTTCTAGAAAATGTTCAAACTAATGAGAAAACGATTGAGAGTCTTCAAGGGGAGTTGCAGAGCTTCAAGTTGTAGGTTGATGAGAAGAATGCGGAAATAGCATAATTACAAGTGAATTTCGAGAAAGCGCATGCGAATTATTTGTAAAAGACAGAAGAACATTCTGAATTAGTATGCTAGTTTGGCGAAGTGAATTTGTAAATGAAGGATTTGAGTGAATAATTCTGTGATTTGAGTGAGTAGCATAATAAAGTGCTTTATGATATCGAAGAAAAGAATGGATAGATAGGGTAGTATGAAGAAGAGATTAAGGGATTGAAGGAGAAGAATGAGATAAATGGGGAGGAGATAACTGAATTGAAATAGGAGTTGGCGGAGAGGATTGAAGAGATTGCGAAGAGAAATGAAGAAATATTGGAGAAGAATGAGGAAATATTAGGAAAAGATGGAGATATTTAAGGATTGAAGGATTAGTTGAGTTAATTAGTCGAGGAGTTGTCAGTGAGTAATGGAGTAGTTGTCGAAAGAGATTAGTAGATTGAGGAGATGAATAAGGTGATTGCTGAGAAGGAGGAGATTCTTGTGATGAAATGTTAGGAGATTGATGTGAAGAATGAAGAAATAGCTGCGTAGGAATTGAAGATTTAGCAGAAGGATATGAATATAAATGAATTCTAGAAGGAAATTGAGGAGAAAGGTTAGAAGATTTTAGGTTTAGAGGAGAGATTGTTGAGTTAAAAGGAGAAATTGACGGAAGTTAATATGCTAACAGAAGAATAATTGTAAAAGTTAGAAGCATAGACTAATAGAATTCTTGAGTTGAATGAGTAAGTAGAGAGTTTAAATGGATTAGTTAGTGATAAGGAACAAGAAATCTAGCAGAATAAGGAGATAATTGAGGGGTTAAATGCGGATATTTCGAAAATAAGCGCAGAAGCGTTAGAAAATTAAGTTAGATTTGAGTAATAAATAGAAGAGTTAAATGAAAAATAATAGATTTCCTAAGATACTATTAGTTAATTGCAAGAAATCGGTGAGAAATAGATTGAGGAAATAGCTAAATTGAAAAAGAAAGTGGAGAGTTAATTAGAAGAGTACGAGCAGCTGAATGAGTTAAGATTGATTTAAGAAACAGAACTTCAGTAGTTTAAGAGTTAAATACATGAATTAAGTGAGACTTTAGGGAAAGAGCAATTCGAGAAGGCTGAAATTGAGAATTAACTTCGATAGGCAGTGGAAGATGCGGAAATGTTGCGATCGGATGTATAAGAGAAATAGTTACTTTATGAACAAAGTGAATAGAATAAATAGGAGATTGTGAATTCTAAGAATGAGAAGATTGAGTAATTGATAAGTGAGAGAAAAGCGCAAGGGGAAGAGATCGAGGCAATTTAATAGAAATACACGGACGAGTTATAAGCGAATACTTCGATTTAATCAAAAATGTCTGAGATAACTTTATAAAACGAGTAATTATTGAAATAAGCTGAAGATACGAAGATCTAACAGGAGAATTTTGAATCTGAGAAGTAGAAATTCGAGGAAGAGCGTACGGGGATAATGAATGAGATGAATTCGAAGGATTAGATAATCAGTAAATTCAAGGAGGAATATTAATAAATCGGGAATAAGTTTAAGGTATTCAGGAATCTGCATGATTAGATTGAAGAATAGAAGAATTCGTATTAGCAGAAGTTTATTGCGAAGACGAAGGATTTGGATTCGTTTGAGTAGAAATATGCTGCATTGCAATCAATCATGGAGAAACTTAATGTAAAAGGAGAGAGGAACAGGGAGAGTGTTGATTTTTAATGGTATTGTTTGGGTTGGTTTTGTGTAGGAGAAACTGACGATTAAGTAGTTGGAAGCAAATAAACTGTAGAATCAATTATTGATTATTTAGTCAAATAGAGAGAGAAATCAGTCAATTCAAGAGGAGTAACAAAGGATTTATTAGAGGGGAAATGAAGGAATTTAATTTTGATACTTTGTTGTGTTTAGTTTGCAGAGAGATCTCCGACGTGAGAAGGATGAATGCTAATAAGCTAAGGAGAAGATAAATACTTTATTACGTGAGAGATAAATCTAGGCTAGCATGAAGAACAACAGTGCTTTTAATAATAGCTAGTCTTCTAGCGATTCGAATAAGAAACTGGAAGAGGAAAATGAAAAGTTAAAGGATCAAATGCAAAAATATAAGTAATTAGTGGAGAAGAAGATTTAAGAAATTGTTGAAAAGTTGAATAGAGGAATAAGTTCAGCTGCTATTCTTAAGGAAATTGCTAATTCTGCTGAAATTGCTAAGAAAATTGAGGTATTTTTATCATACATAGAATATATTCAAATATTTGATTTTCACCTTTGTTTTGGTTGATCTTTTCATTATTTAGAATCAAACTGAATGCATTAACAAATCTTCTATGGAGACATTTGAGTGCTGCAATATATTGAAGAATTATTTGTTGGATTCGAAGAAGAATCTCATTGAGAATACTAAAAAAGAAGAGTTTTTATAGAAAATCACACCAGGTGATAATCTAGGAGAATTCAGGGAAGTCTTTTAGATTGTTCTCAAGAATGTAGAAGTAATTAAGAGAAATAGAAATATATCGGGATTGAGTGATGAAAATAAAATGAAAATTATGGCTTTTAAAATAACATTTGTGATGGTATTATTTGTATTAGGAGAGAGAACGTAGAGTATCTCATGAACTCCTGTAGCTGAAGGAAAAGAAGGCTTCTTATGAGTTTTACAGATCGAAATGCGAAGAGCTAGAGTTTAAATATGAAAAAATTACCCCGCCTTCTCCCACTACAGACGGGAAATACAACAGGAAGAGGAAATATAGTTTAAAGGAGAATGAAGCCCCGATATTAGGTGAAATTGATTTAAATAAGAAAATCAAGTAGCCGAATGCATGAGAGATTTGAAGCTAAAAAGGGGGAAAATTCA
>Ga0302271_10000166_pt1 | contig 59740 bp, 44 predicted proteins | sample III_Bog_N1_1_FD_198767 | JGI IMG/M metagenome (GOLD analysis project Ga0302271, IMG submission 198767) | Peat permafrost microbial communities from Stordalen Mire near Abisko, Sweden - III_Bog_N1_1 | ecosystem: Environmental > Terrestrial > Soil > Wetlands > Peat | place: Sweden: Abisko...
GCGTTATGTCGACCTGATAGTGAATCCGCAGGTACGTGATGTGTTCAGGAAGAGAACTCAGATAATTCAATCTATGAGGGAATTGTTCAACTCGAAAGGGTATCTCGAAGTAGAAACACCAATACTTCAGCCTATACCGGGAGGAGCCGCAGCAAGACCATTTATAACTCACCACAACACCCTTGACATGCCTCTTTATCTTAGAGTTGCCAATGAACTTTATCTTAAAAGACTTATTGTTGGTGGGTTTGAAGGCGTATATGAGTTTGCAAAGGACTTTCGTAACGAAGGCATGGACCGCAATCATAATCCGGAATTTACTGTCATGGAGATTTATATCGCCTACAAAGATTACCACTGGATGATGACTTTTACGGAAGAGATGATAAAAAAGGCATGTCTTGACCTTCATGGTAAAACTGAAGTTCAGTTCGGAGACAAGCTTATTAATCTTAATCCTCCATTTAAAAGGATCAGTATGACTGATGCTATCAAAGAAAATACGGGTATTGATATATCAATATTGGATGAATCAGAATTAAGAGCTGTTTGTGAAAAACTTGGTGTTCCAACAACTCCTTCAATGGGAAAAGGGAAGCTTATTGACGAACTATTCGGGGAGAAATGCGAACATAACTATATACAGCCTACATTCATTATAGATTACCCTACAGAAACTTCTCCGCTTACAAAAATGCACCGGAGCAAACCAGGAGTTACTGAACGATTCGAGCTTATGATCAACGGTAAGGAAATTGCTAATGCCTATTCTGAATTAAATGACCCGATAGACCAGATGGAGCGTTTTCAGGATCAGCTCAGGCTATCAGAGAAGGGAGATGATGAAGCTATGTTTATCGACCTGGATTTCATAAGAGCCCTCGAATACGGGATGCCGCCAACTTCAGGCATGGGTATCGGGATTGACAGGCTCACCATGCTTTTGACAAATCAACCTTCTATTCAGGACGTACTTCTTTTTCCCCAGATGAAACCTGAGGTACATAAATCTAAGGCTGAAAGTCAGAAGGACGAATACCTGGAAATCGGAGTCCCCGAAGTGTGGATTGATCCATTAAAAAAGCTCGGGTTCACAACAATCGGTAAACTGAAAGAAATTGAAAAAGCAGGCAAGCTCGCCAATGACCTTAATGGATATAATAAGAAAAATAAACTCGGGTTACCCGGGTTGAGTCCTGAAGCTGTTGAAAAGTGGCTTAAATAGGTATTAATTGTTTGTTTCTTTTTAATCTTATCTTCCCGAAAACCGTTACCAGTTTTTGCAATAGATTAAAATACAAAGCTGTATATAAGATCAGGGAGACAAACCACAATACAATCAAATTGAAAAGGTAAGTGTCTAATCTAATATGTCCCAGCTGTTTAAAAGGGGCATAAAAATGTGCCCTCCCCACTTTTGAAGTCGGCTTCATATATCCGGGTTCATATTTCTGAATTATTCTTTCAGATGTTTCAATGTACTGATCAACCCTTAGATGGTCCAAAACAAGATCCTTCAGACACTTGTTGCTATATTCGCTTTCCAGATTAATAAGTGCATCCGTTCCTAAAGATTTGGATACCGAGTCCTTCTGCCTGGTGTATCTGCTGCGCAAGATCCTGAAAGGACGAGCCAGACTGTCAAGATATTTATTTGTCTCTTTAGCTGTTTCGGCATTAAATTTCTCCGCCCTAAGCAGGGTTTTCCATTTTTCGCCTGGTACCCCATAACCTGCTCTAACCGATAATTCATTAATATAATAGTTCAGCTTATAGAGATTATCGTTTACGATATGTCTGTAAGGCAGGCTGTCTCTTAATTTTCCGCAAACTGCCAAGTCACTTTTCAGGGCATTTATGAGCAGTCCTGAGTACCAGTTATTTTGACTTATTTCTGAGTCGTACCTAAAAAAATTCCTTTCATATTTATTTTTTTTGAATTGCTCAACTGCCAGTGCTTCAAATGCCCAACGTGAAGCCATAAGATCGCCGATGACAGGCACATATTCATATGTCGAAAGATTGTTTTTGTGCAACTTGTCGAACTTAACAATAACTCCGCTGAATAATAATTGGGGGATCAGGATGAATGGGATGAGTACATAAATGGTAATAACTGAATCAAAAGCCGATGATATGTTCAAACCCAGAATATTTGCAAAACAGGAAGTTGTAAATAAGACAACCCAGTATGATAAGGTCATATCCTTTATTTCCAGGATATAATTACCGATAAGAATAAATGATAAAGACTGAATTGCGGAAATTAAGAACATTACCATAACCTTGGAATTAAGGTAACTGAACCAGCTAAGATTTAAAAATGATTCCCTCTTCAAGATTTTCCTGTCTTTTACAATCTCCTCAGCACTGATAATTAATCCAAGAAACATTGATGTAATAACGCACATGAAAAGGTATGACGGCAGGTTTTCATTTTCGCTAAAATTATATTCGCCGCCATTAGTATATTTAGTGAAGTAAGCCAGAAGAAAAGCTAGTATTGGTGCACCAAGGAGGCTTATAACAACGTACTGTATGTTAGACAGTTTGGATAATAAATCACGAATAAAAAACACTTTTGACTGCTTCAACTTTCCGGGTATACTTAAAAAATTTTTCGGAATTGCCTGCTCCCCGTTAATAGCTTTTGGATTAGTTTTTCTCCCCTCCTCAATGAATTTTTCAGCCCATTCTTTTGGCGATACTTTTCTGATACGGGTTTGTTTCCCGTTCTCATTGATGACTTTAGCCTCGATTATCTGTAAAAGCAGGTCAGATTCAATATTTCCGCATTTGTCGCACTGATCTTCAAAGGCATTGGCATAACTGGCTTTTGATTTAAAATATACAATAGCTTCTGATGGATTTCCATAAAATATCATATATCCACCCTTATCCATAATCATTATCTTATCGAACATCTTGTAAATTTCAGAGCCGGGCTGATGAATATTAATGATCACCAGTTTTCCTCTGTCAGTCTGTTCTTTCAATAGATTCATTACTAATTCGGAATCAACCGAAGAAAGTCCCGACGTTGGTTCATCAACAAAAAGGATTGTTGGTTCGCGAATTAATTCAAGGGCAATATTCAGCCGTTTTCTCTGGCCGCCGCTAATCACTTTATTCAGGCTGTTACCAACCTTCAGGTTTCTGATTTCATCAAGATCAAGTTCCGAGAGTGTTTTATTCACTACCGAAACCAGATTGACTTCTGAAAGATTATCGAGGCACATCTTTGCACTATAATAGAGATTCTGATAAACAGTGAGTTCTTCGATCAGCAAATCGTCCTGTGGTACAAATCCAATTACGCCTTTTAAATGTGTTTTCCCTTCTTCAGAATAAAGATTAAAACCGTTTATCAGTACTTCTCCGCTCTGAGGTTCAGTAATTCCGCTTAATATATTAAGAAGGGTTGTTTTGCCTACACCACTTCCTCCTAAGATGCCCACAAGGTTTCCGGATTCTTCATGAAAATTAAACTTTTGAATCCCTAATTCACTATTCTTGAATCTCAGGCTAACATCAATAGAATCCAAAGAGATTTTAATCCTGAGAGTTTCCTCATTGAAAACATTTGTGATATCATTATAATAAACTGTGTCTATACCCGAACCTCTGATTGTCGATCCGTGATCAAAAGTATAGGTCTGACCCGGAAATATATTCTGACCGTTGAGTATCAGATCTTCTTTCCCGGAGTATTTAAGTAAAAAGCTATTTGTACTTTCAATATGTAAGATATAAATTATACCCTTCAGGTTATCTCTGTAAAGATGATTTGCAGTATTTAGTTTCGGTTCACTGTTGTTATCAATAATCAAAAGCCGGCTTTTACCGGGCACCTCCTCAGCTGAATGCAATACAAAACTTCTGATATTCTGATATTCTTCCTGAGATATATTAAATGCAATTGATACAGTTTCAAGGAACTCAAGCTCATTATCTGTAATTTCAGCACCGAAGAATATGAAATCCATAAGCTGAACTATAACATATAATTTTTGTTTCTGATTTAATTCTTCATTTATCTTTTCGCATATCCCTAAAATCTTGACAGCTGTGAGAGATGTACGCTTCATATCCTTAATACTTCCACGGTCAATATTTTCTGAATTGTATTGTTTAAGATATTCATCAAACATTTCCATGTGCTTTATTACCAGTTCGTTATTTAACTGACGGGAAAGAAATAATCTTACAATATCTTTTTCTCTTGATGAGATTTCGGAGATGTCACGAACATCGCCAATCAATGCAAATAATTGGATAAGGGCTTTTAAGATCGGTTCAATCATTGAAGAGTGTTTTATAAGAACTTTTAATGAAGAAGATTTATCTTTGTAATAGGCTATTCAAGTTAAGAATAATTCTGAATCTGAAAAAACATTTCAGAATTATCAACAATCTAGGTTAACTCTTGTTAATTTCTCATCACTAATTCTTTGAGTTGTGAAAGTTAATAGTCAAAAAACATGTGAATCGGGATTGTTTCTGGAGTATTACGGACCTGTGGATTTTGAGGTAATTAATTCACTTCTTGGAAAACTTAAAAAATCAAGAGAGTATTCAGATCTGAATCTGACAACAAAGAAGCGTATATACGCGCTTTTTGTCGAGTGTCTTGAAAATATTGCTAAACACTTTGAGCCGAAATCATCAAAAGACACCCAGTTATATCCGTACATCGCTGTAAGAAGGGAGTTTGACGAAATATTTGTTAAATCAGGAAACCCGGTACCGATAGCAGAAAAAGATAATCTGGCAGGCAGGCTCGATCATATAAATAAATCAGATGAATCTTCATTGAAAGCACTTTACGAAAACAAAATAAGCAGTAGCCTGAAGGATGAAGAGAAGTGTGCAGGATTGGGTTTCATCTCAATGGCATTGATGTCAGGGAAGAAAATCAAGTACAAACTGGATCGGGTAAATGATGAATATTTAAATTTTGAAATTGAAATCTCTCTAAAAAAATATATAATGAGGAAGCTGGTTATTGACAAAAAATCAAACTCGCCGAAGGTCATATTTGATCCTGAAAAAGAAATTTATCTTATATCAGGTGAGTCAAGACCCCCTGATGTCAGGGGATTTTATGGTCCTGTACTTGAATGGCTTGAAGAATTCGGAGCCCATCTTCTGAAATCTGACTATGAAATAGCGCCTCTCATCTTTAACTTTAACTTTGAATATTTTAATTCATCATCAGCAAAGCTTATACTCGACATCTGTAAACAACTTGCAGAATTGAAATCCAGGGGAATAAATATAATTGTTAAATGGCATAGTGAAAAAGAAGATATTGACATGCTTGAAGCCGGCAAAGAATTCTCCAGGATTATTAAATTCCCATTTGAATATATTGAAATGTAAACTCAATAGTTTTCTCTCCTGCATCTTTGAAAATTTTCGTTCACAGAACTTATAAAGGAATCAATATGCGGTTGAAAAATATTCCTGATTCAGATAACCAATTAATCCACGACATAATTCCTGGCAAGGAAAACTTTTTGGACAAGTTTGTGTATCCTGTAGCTGAAAGTCTTTATGTCGATTCGACACATTCTAAGACACTGCAGAAAGATTTCAAAGATCTGGCGAAAGTGCACAAATCATTCTGGTATGATTATGCGGCTGAGATCCCGGAAAAATTCAGCTCATTAAATTTCCTGATTCGTCCCTTCGAAGATTATTGCAGAACATGTCTTATTCCTGATGACGAGATTGAAATTATTGCACAGGCTGATTATGACCGTTATTCCCGTGCTCAATCCAACTCTCTTCCCGGCACATTAAAAGAGCTGAAAAAGTTCTTCAGGGATACTTGCTATTTAATACCGGTTTCTCTCAAAAAAAACGGGTTTGAGATCATCCGCACTGAAGAAGACTTTGAAATCAGTATTTTGCTGGTCAGAAAGCTTGCCAGAGCAATCCATTCAAAATATCTACGCGAAATACGCATTCAAAATTCCATAGCAAATAATTATATCTTTTATGATCCGGGCAAGAAGGATCTCATGTATGTCTCTGAATTTGATGATCTTCCGGTTGAAATTAAATATTCTAATATCGATAATGCGGCACACATTCCAACAAAACTTCTTTCCGTTGGATACAAAATAAGGCAAGTTAAAAAAGGCTTTAAACCATATGTTCTTCATCTCAAAGAGGACGAAATAGAAACGATGGCAAAGGTTGAACACCTAAGGTGGAGCTGGGAAAGGAGATTAGGTGGATGGACATATGGGACCAGTAAGGACGATGTTCTAAAGACTCATCCTTGTCTAGTTCCTTTCGAACAACTAAGCGAATCCGAAAAAGAAAAGGACCGTGAGCTTGTAAAATTAATTCCCGGTTTTTTAATGGATTTAAACTATGAGGTGTATCCCATTTCACCCAACAGGATAAGAAAATTATCATATGCGATTAAACCCCTCAGCAGCATAAACAGGATATTACATGAGACAAGAAAACTCAACGATCAGATAAGAAACCTTGCTGCATTAACCCCGGCCATTGAAGAAATGATAGCTATACGTAACAGGAAAATAGAGGAAGCAATACTTGAAGTAGGTGAGAGCTACAATTATGCTAAGCATATCCAGGAGACGTTTTTGCCTGATGATCTGTTTATAAGGGAATGTTTTCCTGACAGTTTTGTTGTGTTCAAGCCAAAAGATGTTATTAGCGGAGATTTCTTTTTTTTCAGTAAGCGTGACGACCTGGTCATATTTGCAGCCGCTGATTGTACCGGGCACGGAATACCAGGTGCCCTGATAAGCACTATTGGATATGGTATAATCGACCAGGCGGTTAATGAATTGGGATTAACTGATCCATCTGAAATACTGCATCATTTATATTCCAGAGTGCATCGATTCTTCAGGAAGGATGAGGAAGGAAATGATCTAAGTGATGATATGGATATTGTTCTTTGCACTCTAAATATAACGACCAACATTCTGCTTTTTTCAGGTATCAAGAATCCACTTTATCTTGTAACTGATGGGGAATTAAAGGTTTACAGGGCTCAAAACTTTATAGATTCCCTTACTGACGGTCGCGAATTTCCGGAAGTTTCAGAAAGGATCCAGGTCAAAACTGACGATACAATATACTTATGCTCAGATGGTTATATTGATCAGTTCGGTGGCAGTAATCATAAAAAGTATGGGAGCACACAGTTCAAATCAGCCTTATTAAAGATTCAGGATTATTCACTACCCGAGCAAAGTGACAGGCTCTACGAAGAAATTGAATCATGGAGAGAGAAGAATGATGAGGATCAGACAGACGATATATTAATTATAGGGATAAGGATATAAAATCAGTTTATTAGCCTTTATAGTAAATGTCCAACAAAGCTCTCTCCTTCTTATAGTTGATCCTGCATATTTTAACCCTCTTTATCTCTTTACCTGTAAGAGCTGACAAATCTTTCAGAAGCTTATCTTTTTTATCAGGCCTGAGTAAATCAAGCTTATCATAGGTAATTGAGTGAGTTTCAACTTTATATTTTAAACAATATTCTTCCAGCAACCATGCTGAAAGGACAATTATTCCATTGATAATCAATACTCCTAAAAATGGGAATTTTAGAAATCTTAACGAGTTTATCACTGACACTCCAAATGTTGCAAAGGTATAAGCCATATCCTTGGCACTGAAATTGCTGGCTTTCAATCTCAGAATACCAAAGACTGCAAACAGACCGACAGCCATGCCCATCTCAATAAAAACTGATCTTAACATGGAGGTTATAAAGAAAGCCATTATACCCATTAAAAAGAAGCTGAACAAGAACTTCTCTTTCCCTGAATATTTAAAGTAAATAAATCTGATTAAAATAATAAGGAAAACAATGTTTACAGCAAAGCGCCACATTATACCCAAAAAGTTTGGGTTGGTCAGATCATAGAAAGTGTCAGTCATATCAATAATTGATTAGCGTTAGATTTTTTTACAGGTGTTCATGAAATTATAAAGAATCTGATCTCTTTTCCCAACGAGTTGATCAAAGAATTCATCAAGATAGCCGGTAATGTCTTTCTTTGCTTTCTGATTCAAGTACGGAAATTCATTTATTACACGGTAAAATTCAGATTTCTTTTCTAAAAATAAATCAAGATCTTTCTGATATACATCTTTCCTCCTGCATACTCCTAAAAAGAGTCTCTCCCGAACATTTTCAGTACCGATTATTTCAGCAGGAATAGCATACGAGGCATTCACAAGGCCGGTCCAGTCAAAATCATGGGGAATAGCTATGGCTCGGCCAAAGGGATCTATTCCGGGTGAATTCATGACAATTATATTATGCTGACCTGGTACAGCCCAGTCATAGTTTCCTATCATAAAATTAAAGATAGCCACGCGGTCCATTATATACGGGATTATATTTCTCTGAGTAAGATTCGCCGATCTGACCTGAACTGAATTTGTCCGGGACGCAATCATCTCAACCGGTTCAATGAAGAAACCCATTTGTTTGAATGGTTTTCTTTCCTTTTTTGTATCTATAAAATTAACAGTGAGTAATCTAACTCTGAAACTTGTATCGGTGAGAAGACTAAACAATTTATATGTAAGGTATTCTCTTAGGATATAATCTTCCTTTTCCTTACCTGAGTTGCATTGGACGGCCAGCTTTAACTTGAGTATCCGGTTAAGATCAGTATACCCAAAATCTGTTTTCTTGAAGTTCAATTCAATAGGCGGGAAAGTACAGAACTGATTACGGAAAACGCCTCGTGTTTTAAGCTTTATCTCTTTATCAATTGAATCTGATTTATTTATATGAATTGTTAAACGAGCCGGTAAATAACTCTGCTGAGGTTTTGTGCGGAAGTATGTTGAGAGATCAAACCGAAGCGTTATCTCCAATGGCTTCTCATCTTCAAATAACCTGAAACTTTTTTTTAATGAATCGGGAGAAGAATTCTGAGTAACCAGTCCTGCATTGCAGGGAACAGCAAGCTCAGCCACTAAAAATAATAAGGAATATAGACAGAAAATCTTTTTTCCCATACGATTTTATTCTTTAAGATTCCCTATTCTGTTTTTAAAGCTTTGATAACTCTTGCGAGTAAAATTATTAATAATTTTTGGTTCCGCGATTTTAGTGAACAAATATTAATTTGACTTGTATTAATTACAATCGTAACTTTATCACAATGAATGGCTAACATGGCAAGTCTAGTCCCTGGTTTTGAGTACGACATTTTTATCAGCTATCGCCAGAAAGATAACAAAGGCGACAAGTGGGTAAGTGAGTTTGTTGAAGCTTTGAGGACTGAACTTGAATCAACTTTTAAAGAAGAGGTCGGTGTCTATTTTGATGTCAATCCGCATGACGGATTGCTCGAGACAAACGATGTCGAAGCATCACTTAAGGAAAAGCTAAGGTGCCTTATCTTTATCCCGATAATCTCACGGACCTACTGTGATCCAAAATCATTTGCATGGGAGCATGAGTTCATGTCTTTCATAGATTTAGCATCAAAGGATAAGTTTGGCCTGAAAACAGTTCTTCCAAACGGCAATGTCTCCTGGCGAATACTTCCCGTCCGTATTCACGACCTTGAAGCCGCTGATATTAAACTATGTGAAACAGCAATAGGAGGAGTACTGCGGGGAGTAGATTTTGTGTATAGATCAGCAGGTGTCAACCGGCCATTGATGGTAAATGAAACTCATCCAAATGATAATCTGAATAAAACTTATTACCGCGATCAGATAAACAAACTTGCCAATGCAATAGCGGAAATTATACATTGTCTTAAAAACGGTCCCGACACCACTTATGTAAAACCTGCAGAAATTAAAAGAAATGAAAATCACCGGAATGTATTTAAGAAACCCGATCGTAGTTTCGTCCAGATTATAAAAAAGATAAAAGGCATCATTATTTTTCTCCTGTCAATAATTCTTCTTTCAGCCTCATTCCTGTTTTACAGGTCGCAGTACACAAATAATAATGCCAGAACCATTGCTATTATTCCGCTTACAAACCCTCCCAGTGATATAAACCTGGCAAAATATGCCATAGGTTCAATGGACGCCATAATTACCAAGTTACAGGAGATAAAAAGCTTGACTGTGAGAGGCAGGTTATCATCATTGCAATATCTTGATACAAAAAAGCCACTAACCCAAATCAGGAAAGAATTGAAGGCTAACTATATAGTGGTAATAAGTATAAGCAGAACACAAAAGAATCCTAAAATGTGGATCGGATTGACCAAGACCCGTAATGACAAGCAACTCTGGGCAAATTTTTACGATGTCGATGAGGAGCAATTAATGCCTCTTTTTACCAGTATAGTGCGGACTATTGCCGGGGAACTCGAAATAAAAGTCTCAGGAGAAGAAATTACTAATGTTGAAAAAGATCTTACAAAAAATCCTCAGGCATATCTTAACTACCTCTCTGCAAGTGCAAAACTCCTTGCAGCTATGGGGAATTTATACCTTGATTCAACAACTTTCAAATCAATTATAAAATTATACGATAAAGCAATTGAATCAGATCCGGAATTTGCCAGTGCTTATGCCAGAAGGGCTATCGCACGTTCCTGGGGCTATCATTACAGAGAACTTAATTCGGGGAATATAGGGAAATGCTGGTCAGATATTGTAAGTGCAACTAAAATTAATAAAGAGCTGGCTGACGTCCAGATAGCTCTTGGGTTTTATTACTATTACTGCCTGAAAGATTATATAAATGCCCTCATTAGTTTTAACAACGCGACAGCTAAAGATCCTGAAAACTATCAGCCATTATTTTATATGGCAATGGTTTACAGAGCACTGGGCGATTGGGTAAAGGTTCAAAAACTCGTTGACGAGGTAATTAAATTCAACCCCCAGGATCCGCTCGATCTCACTAATATAGGCTTATGCTTTGATTATTTACATAAGTATGATTCAGCCCTGATATTTCATCAGAAAGCAATTAACAGTAATCCAGGGTGGTCAGCTTCCTATCTGAACAAGATAGAGTCACTCCTGCTTAAATATGGTAACACCCGGGATGCCCGTATTGTACTGGATTCAGTTACAAGAATCACACATGAGATATTCCCATATTATAAAATGCTGTTTGACGTTTATGATGGCAAATATTCTGAAGCTTTTCATGAGGTGGAAAAAGCAGGCGTTGATGATTTCGGTTCAAAGGCAGCGCGCTATCTAAACCTTGCACAAATATGCAGTTATATGAACAATAAAGCAGACGCGGGTAACTACTACGATTCAGCACTTGTAGAATTTAAAAAAGAACTTGTAAATGATTATCACAATTCAGGTTCTCATGCCTCACTGGGTCTTGTTTATGCCGGTAAAGGAGATAAGGATAACGCTATTGAAGAAGGGAAAAAAGCAATTGAACTATCTGTAGCTGATAAAAATAAAATAGAAGAGGGGGAAATGAACATAATCCTTGCACAAATCTATACCACACTGGGTCTATTTAAGGAAGCAACTGAGATTATTGAAAACTCCTTCAAGAATCCATCAACCTTTTCTGTAAAAATGTTTCAGATGGACCCAGGATACAAGTCTTTATGGAACAATAAAGAAATAGAACATATTATAATGGAATACGATAAAAATTAAAAAATCAGGAACAGACAGGCCTGATCTAATTTGTTAAACCTTAAAAATAATTATTATGGCACTACCAGGAGACATTGCTGCACTTCAAAAGCCTCAACCTGTTCGTCCGCTGGAACCTTCATGGCTTTACAATTTTTTATCGAACAGCGGCTTAAGTAAAAAAACAACCAGAGCTGTTGTCCTCGCCTTGGGACGATACAATAAATCAGTAAATAAGGCAGGTGAAAGATTTCAAAAAGATCTTAAGGATATCAACAAAAGTATCTGATAAGATCAAAACTAAATTCACATACTGAATAATCAAATCGAATCCTTACAAAAAGTTGAATTTTAATTATCCATCTCAAGGCCTGTCTGTTTTATCTATTTCCAAATGAAAAGCAACTATATTGTTTTCATAGCACTTACTGATTACGATAATCTTGGTGTCGGTTACATGGCTTCCGCATTGACTGAAGCCGGGTTTAAGACCAAAATTTTCGATTTCAGGATCAGGAAATCAATTATGCTTAAAAAATTGAAAAGTATTGATCCGTTAGTAATCGGATTTTCGGTTATATTTCTCAATTTTATGAATAAATATATTGAACTCATTGAATATCTGAGAAATGGCGGATTAAAATGTCATTTCACAGCAGGAGGACATTACGCCAGTCTGAGATATGCTGAGCTCTTTAAAATAGCACCTGAACTGGATTCAATTATCAGGTTTGAGGGGGAATTTCCAATAGTTGAACTGGCAAAAAGACTATCCGCTGGCAATGAATGGAGGACCATTCGCAGCCTAGCTTTTATAACTGATGGCAAGATAACAGCGAATCCGGTATGGAAGCATGAAAGAGATATTGACAAATTTCCATTCCCGTACAGGTCTCAACTTAAAAAATATGCTTTTAATAAAAAGTTTACCGCAATTCTTGCCGGCAGAGGTTGCATCCACAACTGCTCTTTTTGCAATACCAGAGCGTTTTACCGTCAGGCTTCCTGCCCGTTGAAACGCATCAGGAAGCCGGAAGGCGTTGTAAATGAAATGGAGTATCTATTCACTGAAAAGGACTGTTCGGTTTTTCTGTTCCAGGACGATGATTTCCCGGTTAAATCAAAAATGCAGAACAACTGGATAAAAGCTTTCTGCAATGAGCTTGAAAGAACCGGCCTGGGGAAAAAGGTGATGTGGAAGATGGCATGCCGCCCCGATGAAATCGAGGAGGAGTCTTTCAATATTATGAAAAACAACGGATTATTCCAGGTGTTCGTGGGTATTGAAGATGGCACGCACGAAGGTCTGAAAAGACTTAATAAACACCTTGAGGTTAACACAATCAGGAAAGGAATAAGGACTTTAAAAAAACTGAGCCTGGATTTTGACTTTGGCTTTATTCTTTTCCAGCCCGAAACAACCTGTAAAACCCTGAATGAAAATCTCGATTTTCTTATGGAAATTTGCAGTGACGGCTATACGCCTGTAACTTTTCTTAAACTGATACCACTTTATGAAACACAAATAGAAAAAGAGTTATTAAGAAGCGGCAGACTTAAACCTTCTGACAAATTAAACGATTATGATTTCCCTGAGGAACCGATGAACCGGTATTATCAATTTATCATGGATTGTTTTGGGGAATGGCTGAGAGATCCCGGGGGAGTTGAGAATATTTCCAAATGTGCGCGAAATTATTACTCAGTCTATATGCATTTTTTCGATGCTTCTCCCGAAACTAAAAAGTATTATCTCAGATTAAGGAGGATAATTTCCGAAAGCAATATATTTCTAATTGAGAATATGAAAGAATTGTCGGTAATTTACTTTCAGAATCAGGATAAAAATCTTTCACTTGCGACTGGCAGCTATCTGAATATCATTAAATTAAAACATGATTATTTCAAAAATAAAATTATTCGCAATATGGCCGGTTTTTTAAGCTATGCTGAAGAAAAACAAATAATAACTATAGCATGAAAGTTGTATTTTAGCGATAATATTATTAAACCAGATTTCGTTAATTATTTTTATACAATCATTACCTGAAATAACTTCTAATTTATATTCTGAAATGCTTAATCTTCTGAAACACCCTTTGCTTACACATAAGCTTACCCATCTGCGACGTAAGGAAACAGATACAAAAGAATTCCGCGAAACTCTTGGCGAGATTGCAGGCCTAATGGCATACGAAATTACACGTGATCTACCGGTGAAAGATATAACGATTGAAACTCCCCTGGCGAAATGCAATACTCACATTCTGGCAATGGATGTGGTACTTGTCCCAATCTTAAGAGCAGGGCTCGGGATGGTTGATGGGATTTCCAATCTTATTCCGAACGCAAGGATAGGACATCTTGGAATGTATCGTGATCATGTCACACTAAAACCAATTATATATTATTCTAAATTTCCTGATAATCTGCCTGAAGCCGTTGTAATGGTTCTCGATCCGATGCTTGCAACCGGTGGCAGCTCAACTGACGCAATTCAGGTACTTAAGGACCGTGGTGCAAAAATCATAAAGCTGGTTTGTATAGTCGGTGCTCCGGCAGGAGTTGAACGCATTATGAAAGATCATCCTGATGTTCAGATATATCTTGCGGGCCTTGATGAAAAGCTCAATGAACACGGATATATAATGCCAGGTTTAGGTGACGCCGGCGACAGACTCTTCGGTACAAAATAGAGTTACTGGATTTTCTCCAATGCACTCTTAATATAGATATCGTTCAGTTCGCAGAAACCTGAGCTTCCAACAGATTTCTGCCCGATAGTGAGTGTATAATTCAAAAACTCAAGAATAGCCAGATCAGTTGGCTTACCTTTTGAACCTAAAGTAAGTTCACGGGTCAGATTCCTGGGATAATAACCCAGCCAGAGACCTCTGTGAGCTTTATTTATGTTGGAAAAAGGGATTTCCTTCTTATCTATAATTTTATCAAAATCAAGATCTATAGGCAGTACCTGTATATCTTTTATTCTTTGCCCGGTTACCGAGTCAAATGCATAGGAGAAGTTGCAATATCCAATTGCCAATGCATTTCCCTGGATACTTTTTATCATCTCTTCGTCGCCTCTTACCTTTATACCTTTCAGATCAGAACTCTCTTTCCAAAGAAAATTTGCCCAGATGACAGCAGCACCTGATTCATCACCTCTGGTATAAATTGCAGCCTTTTCTTTTGAAATCGTATCAAGCAGCTCACCCCAAGTCATCGTCTCACCACTGATATATAACTTAATCAGCTTTTGAGGATCTATTCCGCGATCCATAATACGCTTAAAATAAGGATTTTTCTGATTAATGATAGGTGCAACACCCGCTTTTGCAACAGGCACAGTCCATATGCTGTCAGAAAGCTCTTCTTCAGTTAGTGGCCGTGAGATCATCGCCAGCTGGTTCTTTTTAGCCTTAAGATCGTCTATTCCCTGTCCTGTTCCATTTTTTATAATAGTAATTTTAACTTTGGGGTGAATCTTCATGAAATTATCACTCCATTTCCTTACCAGCGGATACAATGCGTCGGCTCCGCTAATACTAAAATTTCCTGATAATTCACTTTTCAGCCTACCATTGCCTTTTTCTCCGGACTGATTTGTTTTTCCTGATTCACAGGCTGAAATAAATGCCAGAGACAGCAGCAGGATAATAATTCTGTAAGAGTTCATTTTTTTTTAAAGTTACAAAAAATATGAACATTGAACAATACCCATTTGTTAGGTTTTATTATGTTCTTGAGCAAATCCTATCCAAAAATAATATAAATTTCGCCAGATATTTTTCTATGAATTCTGATCCGGTTATTGAGGTAAAAAATGTCTGGAAATCATTTAAAACTGTCCAGGCAGTAAAAGGCATCAATTTAAAAATACCTAAAGGTCAGTTTGTTGCTATTCTCGGTCCCAACGGAGCAGGAAAAACCACACTTGTGGAAATGATTGAAGGTATACAAAAACCCGATAAGGGAGAAATAACCATAATGGGTAAAAAGTGGAAGGGAAATGAAGATGAACTGCACAGAATTATCGGGCTTTCACTTCAGGAGACAAGGTTTATTGACAAATTAAGGGTCTCAGAAACACTTACACTTTTTGCATCTTTTTTTAATCTCGGTAAAGAACGGGTAAACAAAATTATTAATATTGTAGGTCTCGATGAAAAGAGGAAGTCCTATGTAGTTAATCTATCCGGTGGACAACGTCAACGGCTTGCAATTGGAATTGCTTTACTCAACAATCCTGCCATACTTCTGCTTGATGAGCCTACAACAGGTCTCGATCCTAATGCCAGACGCGAGATTTGGGAAATACTTAGGGAACTTAAAGAGAAATCAGAAACCTCAATGATCCTCACAACACATTACATGGAGGAGGCAGAAAACCTTTGTGAATATATTGTGGTAATGGATAATGGTATAATACTGAAGGAGGGCACTCTTCAACAGTTGCTTGAAGATGAAAGCAATGAAAAAGTGCTTGAGTTTACTGCCGAAACTGTACTTGCTAACGAGGATATACATTGTTCAGGGCTTCCGTTTGAAATTCATTATGGTGAATCAAAAGAAAAAGGATTTATTGTCCTGACAAACTTTGAAACTGATTTGCCTGCCTTTATGCTGTATCTTAAATCAAGAAATATTTCCCTTAAGCACATGGAATTCAGGCGCAAGACACTAGATGACCTCTTTATTTCACTAACTGGGAGGAAAATAGATGATTAAGTGGTTCAGATTAAATGAGCTCTGGAATCTCATACTTGCCCAGTTCAGGGAAATCGTTCGCGAACCGGGGGTACTTTTCTGGGGTATTTTATTCCCGATTCTGATGTCTCTGGGACTGGGACTAGCTTTTACGAAAAAAGCAGATGTAATAAGAAAAGTTGCTGTCATCAAAGACCTTAATACATCAAATGCTATTGGCGACACCTGTGTTCTTTCTCAGTTTCTTATGAAAAAATGCGAGAGAAATCCATCATCCGGACTTGATTCCTGGGTATGGAAATATACCATTAAAGATGAAAAGTTAGGGAATTCCATTTTCCTGATTTATAATATGAAATGGGACGAAGCGATGACTCTACTTAAAAGAGGAACAATAAATATTCTGCTTGTAAGGCAGGATAATTCAGTTGAATACCATTTTGACCCGATGAATCCTGATGCGCAACTTACCTATCTTAAACTGATAACAGTTGTCGGGAACGGTAATATCCAGCCTGAGCGAAGCAATTCTGAAATAAAACCGCTTACAGTGTCTGGTACAAGGTATATCGATTTCCTTGTTCCCGGTCTTATGACCATGGGGATTATGATGTCAAGCATGTGGGGAATAAGTTACGGAATTATAGAGAAAAGATCTAAAAAGCTTCTGCGGCGACTGGTCGCCACACCGATGTTAAAGTCGCATTTTCTGATAGCGATGATAACTGTAAGAATTATTATGAATTTCATTGAATCGGGAGCGCTTTTTATTTTTGCTATTCTTGCTTTCAAAATGAGTATTCAGGGCAATGTTTCCGCTCTTATCTTGCTATTCATCTCGGGGAATATAGCATTTGCCGGTCTCGCAATAATGACTTCATCACACACATCCAACACTGAAGTCGGTAACGGACTCATCAACTTTGTTGTTATGCCGATGATGATACTTTCAGGAATATTCTTCAGTTATCAGAATTTCCCTGACTGGAGCCTGTCTGTTATAAGGTTGCTCCCTCTCACAATATTGACTGACGGAGTCAGAAGTATTTTTAATGAAGGGGCAGGCTTCCGTGAAGTTTTCTTCCCAATACTCATCCTCACATCTATAGGAGTTATATTCTTTTCAATAGGATTGAAAATTTTTAAGTGGCATTAGGATTGAAAAATAATTTGTTGTTAAAAAACCACCACAATGCAACGAATTAAATTAATTCCTGTCTTTATTCCGGATTAGAATAAAATATAATTAGAAACTTATGAAAAGCCTTAGATCGTTTTTAGTTGCTGCTATCATCTTAGTCACTACGTCCTGCATTAATGGTCAGATGTGGAGATCAGTTGAAGGACATGGTAATGTTGTTACAAAAGAAAGAAAAGCCGATTCGTTTACCGGCGTAAAAGTCAGCTCGGGTATTGATGTTTACCTGAAACAGGGTAACGAGGAATCTGTTTCTGTCGAAGCAGATGAGAACCTCCATGAATACATTCTCACCGAAGTAAGAGGAGGAGTTCTGAATGTTTACAGTGAGTATAATATTCGTCATGCTGAAAAAATGAGAGTCAATGTAGTTATGAAGGAAATTAATTCCATAAGGACTACAAGTGCAGGTGACGTCGTCGGACAAACGCCAATTAATAGTGACAGGCTGGAGTTATCAGCATCGAGTGCCGGCGATATAAAAATTGAGACTCATGCAAAGACTGTCAACATAGATATTAGCAGTTCAGGCGACATTTCTGTTTCAGGAGACACAGATTTTCTTCGTGCTGACCTGAGCAGTGCCGGTGATCTCAATGCATACGACCTTAAGTCAAGAGAAGCGGATGTGTCAGTTTCAAGTGCAGGAGATGCAGATATAAATGTATCTGAGAGGATAACTGCAAGAGCTTCCAGCGCAGGCGATATTAATTATAAGGGTGATCCAAAATATGTTGATGCCCACTCGTCAAGTGCAGGTGGCATTCACAGAAGATAAATTCTAATCTATATATTTCCCGTCATTATTAAAAGCCGCCGGATTCCTTCCGACGGCTTTTTTCTTAACTTTGTAGCGTTAATTAATAATGTAACAAGTCGAACATCTGATTTTAAATTCATAAATGAAATGAAGGAAAATTTAAGCATTAATCTGAAAAACACTGGCAAATTTATCTCATTTGAAGAAATAGTCGCTCATGCTCAACAATCTGTAAGACATCTTGATGCACTCAATGCAGGAACTGGTCCGGGCAATGATTTTTTGGGATGGCTTTCATTACCGGATGATATTCTAATTCAACTCGACAGAATTGAAAATACTGCAAAACACCTCCGGTCTATTTCAGATACAACGATAGTAATAGGAATCGGTGGTTCCTATCTTGGAGCCAGGGCTGTTATTGAAGCTCTTTCTCATTCATTTGCACCACTATTGAAAAATAAACACCACGATGTAATCTATGCAGGCCAGAACATAAGCGAAGATTATCTTTCAGAACTTGTTGAATTACTGGATGGCAGAAACTATTCGATAGTTGTAATTTCTAAATCAGGAACTACAACAGAACCCGCACTGGCATTCAGAATACTTAAGGATCATCTTGAAAAGAAAGTCGGGAAACAGGCAGCTGGTGAAAGAATTATAGCTATTACAGATGCTAAAAAGGGTGCTCTTCGTTCATTAGCTCACACAAATGGTTATGAAACATTTATCATTCCTGACAATATCGGGGGTCGGTATTCTGTACTTAGTCCTGTAGGACTTCTCCCAATCGCTTTAGCAGGAATTGACATAAGAACACTCGTGAAAGGTGCTAAGTCAATGGAAGAAATTTCCAGAAAAAATAAAAAAGCTGAATCCAATCCTTCTCTCATGTATGCTTCAGTCAGAAATCTTCTTCTGCAGAATGGTAAATCTATAGAAATCATGGTTGGCTTTACTCCTAAACTGCATTTCTTTTCCGAGTGGTGGAAGCAACTCTATGGAGAAAGCGAGGGAAAAGACGGAAAAGGCATCTTCCCGGCATCCGTCGATCTTACAACCGATCTTCATTCAATGGGTCAATATATTCAGGATGGACAAAGAATTCTTTTTGAGACATTTATATCTGTAAAAAATTCTGCGAGGAAGCTAACTATACCACTGGAGAAAGACGATTCTGACCAGTTGAATTATCTGGCCGGGAAAAGACTTACTGAAGTGAATTATAATGCCGAGTTAGGTACCACCCTCGCCCATAATGACGGAAATGTACCAATTATCACTATTAATATTCCCGATCTTGATGAGTACTATATAGGGCAACTGATCTATTTCTTTGAAATGGCATGTGCTATAAGCGGATATATTCTTGATGTCAATCCGTTTGACCAGCCAGGTGTTGAAGCTTACAAAAAGAATATGTTTGCACTTCTGAATAAACCGGGATTCGAGGAAGCAGGAAAGAAACTTAAGGAACGTTTGTAAGAAGAAAAGTACAGGAAGTAATACCCTGGGAAGATCTCTCAGCTCGTTAGAGATGACAGTGTTATTCCGAGCGTCAGAGAGGAACCTCCCATGTTATTTACAATTTTACTTAAAGCGTTGTCACTTGTGTTGAAGTCTTAAAAATTTAGCTGATTTTCGCATGATGTAAGGTGGAATTTCATCGACATATATCAATATTTATCTACTTAAGAATCCCCTAATCTTAGTTAACTTTAGGTCAAATTATAATATAATAATCTCTTAAAGTATAATCAATTTTACCTACCTATGAAAAAATTCAACATTGTTTCTTATCTGATTGTACCTCTTTCAGCTGCGATATTGTCGGGTGGCTGCAAAAATTGGAGTGAAACAGGCACCGGATCAATCAGGATTGTGACCAATAAAGACGGCCAGACTCTTGGTTATGACACTACTTCGCATGTTAAGATCCTGACTGTTAAAGGTTTGGCATTTAAAGATCTGAATAAAAACGGCAAGCTTGACAAATATGAAGATTGGCGTCTGAGTGCCGGGGAAAGGGCAAAAGATCTTGCAACCAATCTGAGTGTTGAACAGATAGCCGGACTGATGCTATATAGCGGACACCAGTCAATTCCTGCAGGTACAAACCGTTTTTTCGGAGCTGCAACATACAATGGGAAACCATTCAAGGAAAGCGGTGCAAAACCATCTGATCTAACCGATCAACAGATAAAATTCCTTACAAAAGATAACCTTCGTCATGTTCTTGTAACGACGGTACTGACTCCGGAAGTTGCAGCTACGTGGAATAACAATGTTCAGGCTCTTTGCGAAGGTATTGGGTTCGGTATTCCGGCAAATAACAGTTCTGACCCGAGACACCGTGCAAACTCCGATGTTGAGTATAATGTGGGATCTGCAGGACAGATTTCAATGTGGCCTGGTTCACTTGGACTGGCCGCAACATTTGATCCTTCTATTGTGAAACAATTTGGCCAGATAGCTGCCCGGGAATATCGCGCACTTGGAATCTCGACTGCGCTTTCTCCACAGATCGATCTGGCAACTGAACCACGTTGGGGAAGGGTAAACGGTACATTTGGCGAAAATCCGCAACTCACAGCAGACATGGCACGTGCATATGTTGACGGCTTCCAGACTTCTCTGGGGGATAAGCTTATAGCCGATGGCTGGGGTTATACAAGTGTGAATACGATGATTAAACATTGGCCGGGAGGTGGTCCTGAAGAAGGAGGACGCGATGCCCACTTTTCCTTCGGGAAATATGCAGTGTATCCGGGAAATAATCTTTCCGATCATCTGATTCCTTTTACAGAAGGGGCACTTAAACTTGAAGGTGCAACTAAAATGGCTTCAGCTGTAATGCCTTATTACACAATTTCTTATGGCATTGATAAAACAAATAATGAAAACGTTGGGAACAGCTATAATAAATATCTGATCAATGACATGCTTCGTGGAAAATATGGTTTCGATGGCGTTGTCTGTACCGATTGGGGTGTAACTCAGGATGAAAAAGCTGTTGATGGATTTGGCACAACCTGCTGGGGTGCTGAAACTCTTACCGTTGCAGAAAGACATTATAAGATCATGATGGCAGGAGTTGATCAGTATGGAGGCAATAATGATGCTGGTCCAGTACTTGAAGCTTACAAAATGGGGGTAAAGGAACATGGGGAACAATTCATGCGAAACCGTCTGGAACAATCAGCTGTACGTCTTTTGAAGAATATTTTCAGGGTAGGCCTTTTCGAAAATCCTTATCTTAATGTTGAGGAAACTAAAAGTACAGTAGGTAACGGAGATTTTATGAAGGCGGGATATAATGCTCAGCTGAAATCAGTTATCATGCTGAAGAACAAGGGGAAGATCCTTCCAATGGCAAAACAGAAGACAGTATATATCCCTAAGAGAATAACACCAGCGGGAAAAGATTTCTTTGGTGGTCCTATCCCTGAATCAGTTGCTTCTCCTATAAACCTGGACCTGGTAAAAAAATATTTCAAAGTAACAGAGAATCCTGCCGAAGCTGATTTTGCACTTTGTATTGTAAGAAGTCCGAATTCAGGCAGCGGTTATGATCAGGCTGATATCAAAAAAGGTGGCAATGGATATGTTCCCATAAGCCTTCAGTACGGCGCATACAAAGCTATTGATGGGCGCGACCCCAGTATTGCCGGTGGTGATCCGCTTGAAAAATTTACCAACAGGACATATAAAGGCAAATCAATTACTGCATCGAATATTACTGATCTGAATATGATACTTGACACCAGAAAAGTTATGAAAGGGAAACCGGTAATTGTATCAATTGCAATGTCAAAACCAATGGTTTTCAGCGAATTTGAGAAAGAGGCTGATGCTATCCTGGTTAATTTTGAAGTTCAGGATCAGGCTATCCTCGATATTATATCGGGTGTTGCGGAACCAACAGCTTTGCTGCCTCTGCAAATGCCATCTGATATGAAGACTGTGGAAACTCAGAAAGAGGATATGCCATTCGATATGATATGCCATAAAGATTCTGAAGGCAACACCTATGATTTCGGTTTTGGACTGAACTGGAGCGGTGTTATCAAAGATGCAAGGGTTGAAAAGTATAAGAAAATTGTGAAATAATTTAATAAAATTCCCCGCAGATTTTGCAGATTAACGCAGATTCTATGACTTTGATCTGCGAAGATCTGCGAGATCAGCGGGAAAATAAAAGGAGCTCTTTCAGCTCCTTTTTCCATATTCTTATTAATGGAGAGACAGGTCTGAGACCTGTCTCTCTTTGTTTATTAAGGTCTCCATAATTACGCTCTCCTTCATTAAGCTCTCTTTTATTAAGCTCTCCAATAAGAGGCTGGAAGCAAAAAATAAGTTATTATAGTTTATGTTCCTTTACAAAATCATCGATCACCTGTGAAAGATTCGGATCACCAATCTCCTGGAGATCATAGTATACTCTTGTGTTCGGTTTTTTGATTTTAATGATCCTGTTAAGATCTATGGGTGTGGCTATAATTACGCTGTCACAATCTGTATTATTGATTGTTGTTTCCAGGTCTTTCAATTGCTGGTCGCCATACCCCATTGCAGGCAGAAGCGTTCCAATATTGGGATATAATCTGAATGTCTCGCTTAACCTGCCAACAGTAAAAGGACGAGGATCAACCAGTTCTGCAGCGCCGAATTTCCGGGCAGCAACAATCCCTGCACCGATCTTCATCTCACCGTGTGTTAAGGTTGGACCATCCTCAACAACCAGAACTCTTTTACCTTTAATCAATGATGAGTCGTCGACTTTGATTGGAGATGCTCCATCAATAACTATAGCCCGTGGATTAACTTTGTCAATGCTCTCTCTCACAATCTGGATAGCTTCCGGACCAGCACTGTCCATTTTATTTATTACAACGACATCTGCAATACGAAGTGTCACTTCACCAGGATAGTAGCGAAGTTCATGACCAGCACGGTGCGGATCCGTCACAGTTATCATCAGGTCTGGTTTATAGAATGGGAAGTCATTATTTCCACCATCCCAGAGTACTACGTCACATCCGGATGGATCTTTTTCTGCTGCTCTTAGTATTGCTTCATAATCGACACCAGCATAAATTACATTTCCTCTGACAACATGTGGTTCATACTCCTCCATCTCCTCAACTGTGCACTTATGTTTTTCAAGATCTTTAACATTGGCAAAACGCTGTACTTTCTGGGCATTCAGATCACCATAAGGCATCGGATGTCGTACTGCAACCACTTTCAATCCTTTTTCCATTAGTAGTTCGATAACCTTTCTGGAAGTCTGGCTCTTACCGCAACCTGTACGTATAGCCCCAATAGCTATAAGTGGCTTGGTGCTTTTTACCATGGTATCATTTGGTCCAAGTAAAACAAAATTTGCACCAGCCGCGTTAACTATAGCACTGACAGACATAACCTTCTGATAAGTCACATCGCTATATGAAAAAACACAATCATCAACTTTATATTTTTTTATAAGTTCAGGGAGATTAATTTCTGTAAAAATCGGGATTCCGTCGGGATATAATTTCCCGGCCAGTTCTTTTGGATATTTTCTGCCGTCAATATCAGGTATCTGAGCAGCAGTAAATGCAACAACATTATAATTTTCATTGTCTCTGTAGCAAGTATTGAAATTATGAAAATCGCGACCTGCTGCACCAATTATGATGACATTTTTTTTAGTCATAAAGCCTCCTTAGTTAGTTTGATATTTAATTCCCGAATTGAATTTTCTTTTTAAAATGAACCAACAAATGTATAATTTGCATACCGGAATTCCGAGCATTTCAAGGGATTTTTTTTAAGACGTTTTTAGTGCTCTAAATTACTGAATTACAATCTGATGCTTATGTTTTAAGGGTGTATTGAAAACATGTTAAAGAAAATGTTTTCAATTAGCGAAGGTATATGGCAAATTCTTTGTACTATTATGACATGTTATGAATGTGCTGGCACACATATATCTTTCTGGTGATTCTGATAAAATTATCATTGGCAATTACATAGGTGATTACGTAAAAGGGCGTGATTATCTCAAGTATCCCGATCTTATCAGAAAGGGGATCATCTTACACCGTCATATAGATGGATTCACTGACCGTCATCCTGTTGTTCACAGAAGCAAGATATTTTTCACAAGAAAATACCACAAGTATTCCGGAGTAATTACCGATATTATATATGATCATTTTCTTACCAAGGAATGGGATTTTTTTTCCAGAAGACCCCTTGAAAGTGTGACCTATAATTTCTACAGGGCCCTAGTGAACAACTATGAGATCATGCCTGAAAACGTTAGGGAGATGATGCCATTCTTTATAATAAATAACTGGATTGAATCGTATCAGACAACCAGTGGTATCAGACACGTTTTAAATACTCTCAGCAAGAGGTCTACTCTACCAAATGAAACCAGGTTTGCAATGCACGCCCTGAAGAAGAATTACTATTCTCTTCAGGAGGATTTTATGGAATTTTTTCCCCAGTTGATCGATTATGTTGAGAAAGATTTTGGTATAGAAATATCGCATAGAATTACAATTCCCTTCTGATTATACAAGGTATTCCGTACGGCTGGCATCAAGTCGTAAAAAAATAAACAGAAGTATGGTAAATCCCCAAAGTGAAGATCCGCCATAACTTAAAAATGGCAAAGGAATCCCTATTACGGGCACCAGCCCGACTGCCATTCCAACATTGATGAAGACATGTGTAAACAGTATTGAAACAACACAATAACCGTATATCCTTGAAAAGTCGGACCGTTGTCGTTCGGCCAGTTTAACAAGTCTCAACAAAAGAAACAGATAGATTCCAATTATTATACCGGAACCAAGGAACCCCCATTCTTCTCCAATTGTGCAGAAAATGAAATCAGAACTCTGTTTCGGGACAAATTTGAACTTAGTCTGTGTACCCTGAAGAAAACCCTTGCCAAGGAATCCACCTGATCCGATAGAAATTATTGACTGGTTCACATTGTAGCCAGTCCCATGCGTGTCTGTTTTCAATCCAAGCAAAATATTTACCCTGTCTTTCTGATGGATTGAAATCATATTATTAAAAATATAATCTACCGAATTAACATACATGATACTTCCTACCAGGAAAAGGTAAATTACCAGCACCGAGATTATTCTTTTATTATAAATATATAATGCATATACTGCTCCTGCCAGAATCAGGGAGATAAATACCACAAGTTCATTTCCAATAGTCTTTAACACGTAATGATCAAGCAGATACATGCTCCCGGCTATAAGCATGTAAACAGCTGTTCCTACAATTACCAGTTTCCATTTTCGTGTTACAAAATATACAAGAATTACAGCGAGGCCGATTAAGACAAAAGTCAGATAGAGGTTATTGGTAAGAAGAGTCAGCAAAAACAGCACTATTGCAAGCAAGCCTGAAACGAATATATATGGGCTCATACCTTCCCTGAACAAAACCAGGAATAATGAAAAGTATACAACAGAAGATCCCATATCAGGCTGTATGGCAGTAAGAAGTGCCGGAAAAAAGATTATGGCTGCCGGAGGGATTATTCCGCCTAGCCGCGTAAGATCCTGTTTTCTGTTGTTGAGATAATTGGCCAGTGCCAGTGCAGTTCCGAACTTAGCCAGTTCAGAAGGCTGGAGGCTAAATCCTCCGAATTCAAACCATGACCTGGCACCATTAATTTCCTTACCTAAGATCAGGACCATGATCAGAAGTAACATGCATGCTGCATAAATGAACCAGGAGAAAAAGAAATAAAACCGGTTATCAATGATTACTATAAAAACTGCAAGGACTATCGATGCGATGATCCATAGAAACTGCTTACCGTACCGTTGCGAAAAATCTAATAGTCCTGAATGTTCCTCATTATAAACAGCCGCATAAATATTGATCCAGCCTATGAATATCAGCAGCAAAAACAGGATTATTGCCGTTTTGTCGATTCCCTTCCATATGTTTGTGCTGCCCTTCATTAATGCATCAGATCGAGATTAAGCATACTTTGTTCCCGTGCCTTGTTAGTGATCTCGCCTTTGAGATATTTTTCTATCATCAGACTTGCAATCGGTGCTGCAAAGGTAGCGCCAAATCCGGCATTCTCCACATAAACTGCGATCGCAATTTTCGGATTGTCTTTTGGTGCAAAGGCAATAAAAACTGAATGGTTTTTGCCGTGAGGGTTCTGTGCAGTCCCCGTTTTGCCGCAAACAATAATGTCTTTCATGGCAGCAACAGTTGATGTTCCTCCACTGTTAACTGCAGCTTCCATCCCAAGTATTATACTTTCAAAGTTAGCTGGATCGATGCTTATCTGATGCTTTGTTGTGAAACGATTGTCGATGTTATGATCCGTTCCTACTGATTTTATAACATGAGGTGTATAGTAATAACCACGGTTGGCAATTGCGGCAGTCATATTAGCCATCTGGAGGGGGGTTGTACCAACCTCCCCTTGTCCTATCCCCATAGAAATTACTGTAGTGGCTTTCCACCTGTTTTTACCGTAAAATTTATCAAAATATTCGGTTGCAGGAATAAATCCGGTTAGTTCATTTACAAAATCAGTTCCGAGTTTGTTGCCAAATCCGAACTCATTAAGATAATCTTTCCATTTTTGATAAGCATCGGCAATAGTGTTGTAAGCAGGGTTTTCAAGTACCCGTCTATATGTCTGGGCAAAGTATGCGTTACATGATGTGCTTATTGCCGGAATCAGGCTGAGTGGTGAAGGATGCGAATGACAAGCTATAAAAAGGTATCCGTTATGACAGGCAAAAAGTGTTGAAGGATTAATTACCCCTTCCTGTAAGCCTATCAGTCCGTTTATTGGCTTAAAAGTGGATCCGGGGGGATAAGAAGCCATAAGAGCCCTGTTGAATAAGGGCTTCAGTGTGTCGGCTGAGAGAATTGAATAGTTGTCTGATCTTACTCTGCCCACAAGCAAAGCCGGATCATAATTAGGTGATGAAACAAGTGTAAGTACTTCTCCTGTCTGTGGCTCAATAGCAACAATGCTTCCTCTTTTATTTTTCATAAGAAGTTCTCCGTATTCCTGGAGAGTCAGATCCAATCCTGAAACAATATCTGAGCCCTGGACAGCGAGAGTATCCATTCTCCCTCCGGAGTATGAGCCTTTAATCCGGCTGAAAACATCCACAAGGAATATTTTGACTCCCCGTCTGCCTCTTAATACTTTTTCATACGCTTCCTCAATACCGCTTTTCCCTATATAATCACCTGGTTTATAGTAGGGATTTTTCTTAATAACTCCTTCATCAACCTCGCTGACATATCCAAGAACATGTGATGCTACAGGCTTTGAATATTTACGGAGAGTACGGGGTTGTACATAAAAACCCGGATACAAAAACATCTTTTCCTGAAACCTTGCATATGTCTCATTTGAAATCTGTTTCAGGAATACAGATGGAGCTCGTCTCGAATAGTTCATAGCAAGCATTAACTGTTTTTTGAACAGGTCAGATGAGATTCCCAGAAGGTCACAAAATGATATAGTGTCAATTTTCGTGGTCTGTGCAGGAACAACCATTATATCGTAAGCAGCCTGATTATATACTATTAGTTTTCCGTTCCTGTCATAAATAAGGCCTCTTGCCGGATATTGAGTAACATACCTAAGTACATTATTATCGGCAGACATCCTGTAAGAACTCTTTACTACCTGTATAACGAATAACCTTATGAGTAAACCTGTTGATGCAAGTATAATAAGGGCCGTTATAACATATTTTCTGTTAATGAATGCATCTTTCATCTTTTCGGATCAATTATTTCCCTCTCCTGTAATATTCTATCAGAAGGATAAATGTAGTGGAAAACAACGTGCTTAAAATTATTCTCAGGAGTGTTCTAAAGAAATCAGCGAGCCTGAATACTTCAAGATAAAATAGAGTGATATGGTGGATTATCACTATAAGCAGAGTGTATGTTAAAAACCATCTGAAACCGTATATAAGCATTGAAGGATCCGCACCTGAGTCATAACCATCCCGCGGAGAAACAAGTCTCAGAACATAAGGACGGACAAACCCTGCAAGAACAGTAGCTGATGTATGCATCCCGGGTGATCCCGAAAAAAAATCGATTATCAGACCTGTTATAAAAGATAACAAAAGTAGCAGCCATGATGGTATTTCAATGGGTAAGAGAAGAATAAACATTATATAGACATACGGATTAACGTATCCGCTGAACTGGATATTGTTAAAAAGCAGAACCTGAAAAAGGATCAGAAGAATAAAAATCAGACTATATCTTAAGACTGAATTGATCATTTGTACAACTTTTCAAGTTCATGTTGCTCTGTTTTCTTCATATTGCCTATGACATCTACAAAGTGCAGTTTTTTAAAATCAGTCACGAGAAGGATTGAGATCTTATAAAAGTCGCCTCCATATTTCTCATAATCGCTTACAGTTCCAACTGCAACTCCTTCGGGAAAGATTGCAGAGTAGCCGGTGGTTTCAATTGTATCTCCTACATTCACAATAACATGCTGAGGTATTTCGCTGAGAATCGCATATTTGTAGTCTCTCCCATCCCAGTTGAGCGATCCGAAATATCCATTTGATTTAATCCTCGCACTTAATTTAAAATCGAGGTTCAGCACTGACATAACAACAGAAAAGTTTTTTGAACATCCTACTACCACTCCGGCTACTCCACTTGGAGTGATAACTGCCATGTCAACTTTAATTCCCTGATTTGCTCCTTTATTGATTGTAAAGAAATTTTTCTGCCGGTTAATTGAATTTTCAATCACCTCTGCCGATGTGTGCAAATACTGCTGCTGATTTAACGAATCATTAACGGGTGAAAAACCCGAATTATCTTTTTTGGCAAGTTGCCCCAGGCTGTTTTTCAGTGCAATGTTTTCTGCAGCCAGTTTTTCGTTTATATCACGAAGGCTTAAATAAGATTTAGTGTTATAAATCTTTTTATCAATGCCGCGGGTCATACCCCTGACCCCATTAACAAGACGTGAATTATGATAAGTATTCCCGTTCGTTAGCATATAAAAAGCTATTCCTTCAAGGATGAGAAAGATAATCAGGTTATTGTATCTGGCCAGAAAATTCAGCAGATTCCTCATTCACATCGTTGGATTATCTCATCAGGAAAGGAAATTTATCAACATTTTTTAAAGCCACACCCGTTCCTCTGGCTACTGCATGCAGCGGATCTTCGACAACATTAAATGGTATATTGATTTTATCAGTAAGCCTTTTGTCGAGACCCCTGAGTAATGCGCCCCCACCGGCAAGATAAATACCCTTGTTAACAATATCTGCGTATAATTCAGGGGGTGTCTGTTCAAGTACATTCAAGAGAGCAGCCTCAACTTTCGACAATGATTTATCGAGGCAATATGCTATCTCCTGGTATGAAACCGGTATTTCGATCGGCAGGGCAGTCATAATATTCGGGCCTCTTACCACGAAATCGGCAGGTGGATTTTCAATATCCGGGAGAGCTGCTCCAACTCCGATCTTAATATCCTCTGCAGTTCTCTCACCGATTTTAATATTATGCTGATGACGCATATACGCCTGAATATCGGCAGTAAATCCATCACCCGCAATTCTTATTGATTTATTGCAAACTATACCTCCAAGTGCGATCACTGCTATCTCAGTTGTTCCACCTCCGATATCAACGACCATGCAACCTTCAGGAGCCTCAACATCGAGACCAATTCCTATTGCTGCAGCCATCGGCTCATAGATCATGTAGACATCACGTCCGCCTGCATGTTCTGATGAATCCCTCACAGCTCGTATTTCCACTTCTGTACTTCCGGAAGGGATACAAACAACCATTTTGAGTGAGGGGGAAAAAAGGTGCGGGCCTTTGTTTATCATTTTAATCATCCCCCTTATCATAAGCTCAGCCGCATTAAAATCGGCTATTACTCCATCTCGCAAAGGCCTGATAGTTTTAATGTTTTCATGAGTTTTTCCATGCATCTGCCTCGCTTTCTCCCCTATTGCAATCAGCTTACCTGAATTCTTATCTATAGCTACAATAGATGGTTCATCTACAACAACCTTATCATTATGAATAATGATTGTATTCGCTGTACCGAGATCAATTGCAATCTCCTGTGTTAAAAATGAAAATAGTCCCATTATATGAACTGATTAATTTAATATTTAATGTTTAAAGTGTCTAATCCCTGTAAAAACCATCGCAACTCCATTTGAAGAACAATAGTCAATAGAATCCTGATCCCTCACAGATCCTCCCGGCTGAACTATTGCGGAAATACCTGCCTTATGAGCAATTTCAACACTGTCTGCAAACGGGAAATAAGCATCTGATGCCAGTACCGATCCATTCAGATCGAAACCAAACGTTTTTGCCTTTTCTATTGCCTGCTTTAATGCATCTACCCTGGATGTCTGACCGATGCCACTTGCACAAAGCTGCCTGTTTTTTGCAATAACAATTGCGTTGGATTTACTGTGTTTTACAATAATATTGGCAAAAACCAGGTCTTCATATTCAGCTGGCTGCGGCATTCTTGTGGTTACAGGTTTCATCTGTCCGGCAGCTTCTGTACTGCTATCTTTCTGTTGCCAGAGGACACCGTTAAGAAGTGACCTGAAACTATGATTATTTTTGTCAGATTTTTTTCTGACCAGAATTATTCTGTTCTTCTTTTGCTTAAGAATCCCTAGAGCTGTGTCTGAAAACTCCGGAGCTATAATTATTTCAAAAAATATTTTGTCAATTTCCGCAGCCGTTTCTGAATCTACAGGGCTATTTGTAACAATAACACCGCCATAAGCAGATACCGGGTCGCATGCGAGGGCATCTTTCCACGCTTTTGCAGAATTATCACGGGTGGCAACGCCACATGCATTGTTATGCTTAATAATAACGTACGTTGGTTGACTGAACTCATCGATAAGATTTATGGCTGAATCGAGGTCAAGAAGATTATTATATGATATTTCCTTGCCGTGCAGTTTTTCAAAAATCAGGTCGGTATCACCATAAAATATTCCTTTCTGATGAGGGTTTTCACCGTATCTTAATGGGTAAGAAATATTAATACTTTCCCTGAAAACCGGAATAGAAGCTTCCCGGTTAAAATAGTTAAAGATGGCAGTATCATAATTTGACGTTGTCTGAAATGCTTTTGCAGCAAACAGTCTTCTATCGGATATCGATGTGTATCCCTTTTTCTCTTTTAATATTGCAAGCACATCAGCATATTGCTCCCGGTCCGAAACAACAAGAACATCATTATAGTTTTTTGCAGCAGCCCTGATCAGAGAGATTCCTCCGATATCTATTTTTTCAATAATTTCCTCTTCATCAGTTACTGATCTGACAGTTTTTTCAAAGGGATAGAGATCAACAATAACCAGGTCTATTTCCGGAATTTTATATTGTCCCAGTTGATTGAGATCTTCCTTGTTTTCCCTTCTGGCAAGTATTCCGCCAAATACTGAAGGATGAAGAGTTTTAACTCTGCCGCCCAGAATGGAAGGATATGTTGTCAGATCCTCAACTTTTTCCGCACGTATATTTAGTTCTTTAATAAAATTAAAAGTCCCCCCGGTGGAATAGATCCTGACGTCCAATTCATTAAGAATTCTGACTATATCTTCCAGGCCTTCCTTATAAAAAACTGAAATCAGTGCACTTTTTATTCGTTTGTCACTCATAATATGATACTTACGACCGTAGATGGAACTCTCTATTCTGGCGTCTAAAAATAGATATTTTTTTAATAACGTCATACATTATAATATATGATTCTTAGAGTTTAATGAATTTCGTATCTTTGATCCCTGTTTTATTCAACATAAAAAAGCATTATGTTCTTCAGACTTTTAAAAGAGGGTTTTATATTTGCCTTTAACTCAGTTATTGTCAATAAGTTAAGGACATTCCTGTCTCTGTTCGGGATAACGATAGGTATTTTTTCAATTATATCGGTGTTTACCGTTCTTGACTGGATGCAAAAATCAATTCATGATTCAATATCATCTCTTGGAGATAATGTGATCTATGCAAGTAAATGGCCCTGGGGATTAAATACCAACCTGAACTGGTGGGACATTATAAAATATCCTGCAGTCTCCTCTTCTGATTATCAGGCCGTTCTGAACAAATCAACAAAAACAGCAGCTGCAAGTTTTACAGTTACGCAACCCGAACAGATCAAATTCAAAAAAAACCTGGCAAGCGATGTAAATGTATGGGCAGTAACTGCAGATTTTGATAATATCAGGTCGTTCGAGATTGCAAATGGACGTTACTTTTCTCCCGAAGAAGTTGCTTCCGGTAAAAATGTGGCTGTTGTCGGTGCCGTTCTCGCGGAAAGATTATTTGATAAAGCAGATCCTCTCGGAAAACTGATAACAATTGCAGGTAAAAGGTCCAGCGTTATCGGTGTTTTTAAGAAAGAAGGCAAAGGTGGAATCGGAGATAATGGAATGGATGAGGAAATTGTTGTTCCTTATACATTTGGAAAGACTTTCATAAACATGAAAAATAATTTCCTCAATGCCACGCTTATGATTAAAGCCAAAGAAGGAGTACCTATTCAGGAACTAAGCGATGAAGCAACAATGATATTAAGGGCTGCAAGAAGACTCAGTCCAAATGAAACGGAAAATTTCTCAATGAACAGGGCAAGTCTTATATCGCAGAGCTTCAACGGAGTATTTGCTGGTATAAATATTGGAGGCTGGGTAATAGGAGGATTTGCAATTCTTGTCGGTGGATTCGGAATTGCAAATATAATGTTTGTTTCGGTGAGGGAACGGACAAATATAATAGGTATTCAAAAAGCACTCGGAGCAAAAAAGTTTTTTATCCTTCAACAGTTCCTTGTTGAGTCAATGCTTCTTTCCATATTCGGGGGACTACTGGGAGTACTGATGATCTTCATCGGAACCGTGATTATAAATTATCTCTACGACCTGAATATGTATCTGACCCTTTCAAATATGTTCCTTGCAGTATTTATTTCAGGTATTATAGGTGTTGTTGCCGGCTATGCTCCTGCAAATACTGCCGCCAAGATGAATCCTGTAGAGGCTATAGGCTTTTCATTCTGACGTTATCATATTTTCAGATATCCACTTTGTCAGTTGAACAAACTGATCCACTGATAATTGTTCGGGGCGTAAGGAAAATTCATGCCAGTCATCTCTTTTAAGCACGAACGCAGCTCTTACAGAATTTCTCAATGTTTTCCTGCGCTGATTAAAGCAGGCTTTGACTACTCTCATAAATAGCTTTTCATCGCAATCCAGATGATCAATGTTGTTTCTGGTTAAACGGATAACTCCTGATTTTACTTTCGGCGGAGGTGAGAAAACATGCTCAGAGACTGTAAAAAGATATTCGGTTTTATAGTAAGCCTGAAGCAAAACACTGAGAATACCATACGTCTTAGAACCTGGTCCGGCACAAATTCTTTCAGCTACTTCCTTTTGAAGCATTCCTGAAATTTCCACTACCTGTTCCTTGTGTGTCAGCACCTTAAAGAATATCTGCGTTGAGATGTTATACGGAAAATTACCGATTATCGCCAGTTTACCGTTGAAGTATTGATCCAGATCCATAGATAGAAAATCCCCGGTTATGATATTTTTCAGTAACGGAAAATTAGCATTGAGATAATGAACAGATTCATTATCAATTTCTATAACATGAAAATCGTTGAATCCCCGTTCAAGCAGGTAACCTGTCAGCATTCCCATTCCGGGTCCTATTTCCAGGACAGAGTCGTATCCTATCCCTGTCAGAGTTCCGGCGATCCTTTGTGCTATTGCCTTATCCTTAAGAAAGTGCTGGCCAAGATTTTTTTTTGCGTAAACTTTTGTCATCTGGAGATTTTTTACACTTGTAACAAATCTCTTCCGAACTTTCTCAGTATCGGCAATTTGAGCGACTCAAGAAACCTTATAAAACGTTTAAGAACATTATAATATAAAGTGATAAATAGTACCGTTATCATAGTCCAGATTACGAATGCATTGAAGATAAGGGTAACTATTTTAATGTTTCCAATCTGTTTATAAGGGGCGAAAAAATGTGCTCTGCCATATTTTGATCCGGGAGCCATAAAGACAGGATCTGCTTTTTGAATCAGCCGGTCATCAGCATCGTATATCTTATTTGTAGCAAGTCTGTTAAGCACAACGTTTGCCAGATTTTCATTATAGTTGTCAGCCCTGACCTGAAGGAATTGAGATTCTCCCACCTTGTTTGAAATCAATTTGTACAATGAATCACGTTCATAACCGATCAACCTGCTCCTGTTCCTAAATGAAATCTTTAATGTGTCGAGGAATTCCCGGGCCTCCCTCGCCACCGTCTCATCATAATCTTTATAATTCAGGTTTTTTATCCACTTTCCCGGAACTAAATTGGAAATGGCAGAGAGATCCCTTAAATGGAAATTCAGCTTTTTGAGCGTCGCTTCAGTATCTTTCTTAAAATCAGGATTTTTACCTGCAGCTATACAGTTGTCAACTTTAACTTTTAACGTAGGAACAAGAAATGATGCATACCAGTCATTCTCACTTATTGCCATATCATACTTAAAAAATGGCTTTTCAAACCGGTTGCCCTTAAACTCCTCGACGCATAGTGCCTCATACGCCCACCTGGTAACCATTACATCTCCTACAAGCGGAACATAAATCTTTTTACTAATTGCCTTATGCAGGTCATCAAATTTTATCATCGCTCCGCCAAGTAAAAGCATGGGTACGAGAATAAGCGGTATGAGTATATAAATGCTCACAGCTGTCCGCATACCCGCCGAAATATTTAATCCCAGCATGTTTCCAAAACAGGCTGTGGAAAAGAGTATAATCCATTGCTGGAACAGCATTCCTTTTACATCCAGAATTAAATTGGCAACAATTATAAAGGAAATTGTCTGTATGGCTGATAGAGCAAAAAGAAAATTGATTTTTGAAATAAGATAACTTAACCTGCTCAGGTCCAAAAACTTTTCGCGCTCAAGGATTTTCCTGTCACGAAATATCTCTTCGGCACTTACTGTCAGGCCTATAAACAGGGAAACAATAACTGCCATAAAAAGAAAAATAGGATAGTTCTTGTTAGTGGCAAAGCTATATACTCCGTTTTCGCTGAACTTGGATATATATCCCAGAATAAAAGCAAGTAAGGGTGCTTCTACAAGGTTAATGGTCATATACTGCCGGTCAGCAATTTTCCTTGTAATATTGCGTCTGATGAATGTTCTGACCTGGTCGGCCTTTTTAGGAACCCTGAAATTACTTGGTGGAATAATCGATTTGGAGGGTTTTTTGCCCAGCACCGGCATCATCTTTTTTTTGTACTTTTCATACCATTCCTTCGGGCTTATCTGTCTCTCTTTACCCGGGAGTCCTGAATTATCAATTACTTTAACTTCAACAATATGCAGTATATTATCTGTTTCAACGTTTCCACAATTCGGGCATTCACTTTCCGCAGCGTTTGCCTGCGAAGTTTCTGTCTTGAAGTATACCAGCGCCTCCACGGGATCTCCATCGTAAATCATGTAACCACCCTTATCGAGTATCCAGAGTTTATCGAACATCTTAATGATGTCAGAGGACGGCTGATGAATAATGGCAAATACAAGTTTTCCGCTGAGCGACTGATTCCTCAGAAGGCTCATGACTTTTTCAGAATCAAAGGATGATAATCCGGAGGTTGGCTCATCAATGAACAAAACAACCGGTTCCCGCATAAGCTCGAGGCCGATATTTAACCTTTTTCGCTGACCTCCACTGACTTTCTTATTCATAACATCGCCAACCTGCAGGTCCTTGATATCATAAAGGTCAAGATCCTGAAGGACATTCTGCACGGTATTTTTCAACTGTTCTTCATTATAATCACCGAAGCATAGTCTTGCGTTAAAATAGAGGTTCTGGTAAACTGTAAGCTCTTCAATAAGCATATCATCCTGAGGAACAAATCCAATCAGACCCTTAAGTTCCTCCGAATCTTCATTGATATCGTAGCCGTTTATATAAAGGTTCCCTGTTGTAGGTCTTATTTTACCATGAAGTAAGTTAAGCATCGTGGTTTTTCCGACACCGCTCCCTCCCATTATCCCGATCATATTACCGGACTCAACTCTGAAGTTCATTTTCTGAAGTCCGTTATCGGAGTTCTTGAAGCTGAAATCTATATCATGGCCCTCGAAAATTATCTTTTCAGGAAATTTCCGTGAAACAAATTTTTTATAAATTTTTGAATAGTAAATAGGATCTATGCCCTGGCCTTTTATATTTACACCACGGTCGAGCAAATAAGGCCTGCAGGCAATGATATCCCTGCCTTTAAAATAAAGGACAAGCGATCCGTCATATGTAAATAATAGAGTTCCGGTGCTTTCGATGTGCATTACAACCAGATGGCCTCTGAATCCTTTTAATCTTATATGACGCCACTTATCATAGTTTTTGTATAATCCTGATCCCCAATACTCAGGGTTTTCATTTTCAATTATAAGAATACATTCGGGAGAAACATTGTCGTATGATCTGCCAATCATAAAAGCAGTTGCATTATCATACTCCTTTTTAGAAATATTAAAAGTTCTTGCTACAATGTCAATTATTGTCTTCTCCTGCTCAGAAATCATTCCATCCTCGAAGGCAAATTCAATCAATTGAAGAAACACAATCATTCTCTCTTCGAGGAACAATCCTTTTTTTATCTGTCTGCAGATATTGGTGATCTGAAATGAGATGAGGGATTCATCATCTGCAAGTTCTGCCTTATCAACGCTCTTGAGTTCATTGGAATAAAATTCAAGATTATTCTCGAAAAGTGCATAGTATTCTTCCTCAAGTTCCCGGTTTAGATATCTACGGAGATAGCTGCGCAGTATTTTTTTGCCTCTGGAAGATATTCCGGCCGGATTAATGGTCGAAACAATGGCAAAAATATGAATTAAGGCGAGTAATACCGATTCCCTCATAAAATAAATAATAAAAAAAAGACCGCAAAGTAAGATTCTTTGCGGTCAAAGAACTATGTGGTGATTATTTTACAATCTGCTCTCTTACATCAACAATAACTTTGGTTATATCTTTAATGTTCTGTTCCGTAAGGCTGGTTCCAAGTCCTTCATACACTTTTTTGACAGGGTCCAGTAATTTCACAAAATCAGCAACACTGGCATCAGTAAGATATGGTTTGGTAATATCAAGAAACAATTCGAATGATTTTTTTTGCTCAAGCAATACTTTTGAAATACCCGCAACCTGATAGGCTGCCTCAGATACATGTGTTGTAAGATACATGCCTTCAACCCAGGCGCCTCCCACAACCAGTAGAGCCAATGGCTGCTGGTCATTATCGCTCAGATATGCGTAAGTTTCATTGAAAGAACTTGTAAGTATCTTAACCAGTTCATCCCTGTTATCAAAATTCTGTTTGATCTTTGTGTATAAATCTTCATTATACACCTTTGCCATATTTAGTTCATTTGCCAGGGATCTGATAGCATCGAGGTAATTAATTACTTCCTGCTGAATATTATAAAGTGTTGCATAACTCAGATCAGCTCCAAATACTCCAAGATTAATAGCTCTTGTTGAACTGCTGAAATATTTTTTAGAATTCTCAACCGGATTCGATATACCGATAATGTATCCAACCTGAAGCTCTGTGAGCATTTTAATAACTTGTGCTGATGTAGGCAAAGGATAGACATTGGTCTCTATCTGACCCTGAATTTCTTTTACCTGTTCTTTTTCAGCTTTTTTCTGTTGCTTGTTTGTTGTTGAGCTGTTACAGGAAACAAAACATGAAGCGCTTATTATCAACAATGGGAGTATTACACCTGCGAAAATCTTTTTCATTTTGAGTCAGTTTAAAATTTAAAAAAATCATTCGGAAACCGTCCATAAAAGTAATAAATAATATTGAAACCAAGAGTCGGCTCGGGTCACTAGTCGCTAATTTGTAAGAAAATTATTAAAAAAAGTAATATTTCTTCAAATAGACAGGTCCTCCAGAGTACAAGAGACCTGACATTGCTCTGACACAGACTGGTTACAGATGTCTTCTATTCCTGTTTTTTTTATATCTTTGAGCCCCTGAAACCAGACTAATTTTAGGATGTGGAATTTCGATTCAACTGTTAACAGAGAAGAAAGTGATTGCATAAAATATGATCTCAGGGATGAAATATTTGGTGTAAAAGATGTCATTCCAATGTGGGTGGCTGACATGGATTTTAAAACCCCTGATTTTGTCGTTGACTCTCTTAGGAAGCGGCTTGATCATGAGATCTATGGCTACACCTTCCGTTCACCTGCCTATTTTCTCTCAATTATTGACTGGATAAAAAGAAGGCATAACTGGACTATCGAAAAAGAATGGATCTCATTCAGTCCAGGAATTGTCCCAGCCCTGAATTTCTGCACGCTGGCATTTACTCAGCCCGGAGATAATATAATTGTTCAGCCTCCGGTTTACTTTCCTTTTTTCTCAGCAGCCGAATCTCACGGCCGAAATCTTATTTACAACAGATTGAGTGAATCTGACGGAAAATGGATTATGGATTTTGACTCCCTCATATCAGGTATTGACAGTAAAACAAAGATGATTATAATATCCAATCCTCATAATCCGATTGGGAGAGTTTGGACACCTGAAGAACTTAACACACTTGCCGATATCTGTCTCAAATACAATATTATAATCATATCTGATGAGATCCATTGCGATCTTGTATTGCCCGGATATACCCATACTCCGATGGCGTCCCTTTCCGATAAAATATCTGACATTACCGTCACACTTATCGCGCCCAGTAAGACATTCAATCTTGCCGGATTATCTACGTCATCAGTTATCATTTCAAATCCTGTTCTCAGAAAGTCATTTAACAGAATAATTGATAATCTTCATCTCGGAGGAGGGAATATTTTTGGCACAATTGCATCGGTAGCAGCATATACAAATGGTCATAAATGGCTCAATGCCCTGCTTGATTATGTTGACCATAATATTGAATTTGTTAAGGATTACTGCAGGCAAATGATTCCTGAAATAATACCGGTGTCACCCGAGGCTACTTATATGATATGGCTTGATTGCAGAAAATTTGGAATGAATGGCAAAGAGCTTCAGAATTTTTTTGTGACAAAGGCCAGTGTGGGAATGAATGAGGGTTCTTCCTTTGGACCAGGCGGAGAAGGCTTTATGAGAATGAATGTTGGAACCACACACCAGACAGTGATGAAGGCTATGGAACAGATAGAGAATGCTGTTACCTCACTGAGATAAATTGAATAATATTAGAATAGATGAAAAACAGTGTAAAGGTCAAACTAACGCTCGAAGACGGGACGATTTACCGGGGCAGATCATTCGGATCATGTATTCCGGTGGCAGGTGAGGTAGTTTTTAATACTGCAATGACAGGCTACCCTGAGAGTTTAACCGATCCATCTTACCGCGGCCAAATCCTTTGTCTGACCTATCCCCTGATAGGCAATTATGGTGCCCCGGGAAAAACAGAAGAAAATGATCTTTTCCGTTTTTATGAATCCTCATCAATACACATATCATGTCTTATAGTATCTGATTACTCTTTTAATTACAGTCATTGGAACGCTACCGAAAGCCTTGATGAATGGCTGAAAAGGAATAATGTGCCCGGTATCTATGGTATAGATACCAGAGCCCTGACAAAAAGAATTCGTGAAAAAGGTGCCATGCTTGGAAAAGTTGAACCGGAGGGAACTGAAACGGATTTTTACGACCCCAACAAGGTGAACCTAGTAGCCGAAGTCAGTACACATGAGAAAAAGGTGTACGGATCCGGTAAATACAGGATTTTATTAGTTGATTGTGGTGTAAAATATAATATTATAAGAAACCTTCTGAAAAGAGATACAACGATCATAAGGGTACCGTGGGATTATAATTATCATTCAGAGGAATTCGATGGACTTTTCCTTTCAAACGGTCCCGGTGATCCTAAAATGTGTGAGTCTACAATAAAGCATATCTCAGAGTCATTCAAAAAGGACATTCCTGTGTTTGGGATTTGTCTGGGCAACCAGTTGATGGCACTTGCTTCGGGAGCAGATACATATAAACTGAAGTATGGACACAGAAGTCACAACCAGCCGGTACTGCAGGTGGGTACCGATAAAGCATATATTACCTCTCAAAATCACGGATTTGCTGTTGATAATAAGACACTTGGATCAGAATGGGAGCCGTTTTTCATCAATATTAATGATAATACGAATGAGGGTATGAGACATAAAAGTAAACCCTTCTTCTCAACACAGTTTCACCCTGAAGCATCAGGCGGGCCTACAGATACGGACTACCTGTTTGATGTGTTTCTTGAGAATATAAAAAGGATCCGCCCCCAAACCCCCTGAAGGGAGCTAAATTCTTAGCCGGTATTAGCCCTTCAGGGAACAGGTAGGATAAAACCTGGAGGGGCAATTATTTGGTCACATACAGCATCATCTTATCGGCAAGTTCGCCCGCAGTCCTGTTTTTAAAACTTGTCATCCTTTTCTCGAAAAGTTCTGCAATCTCGTTGGTACAAAGGTTCCCGATACTCCCCTCATGAACGTAATCCGATAAGGTAGTTCTGGAGAAAGTGGAATTTTTCACCAATTCTGAAACTGCTTTATATGCATCTCTGAATGGGATTCCCTGTTTGACAAGCCTGTTGACTTCTTCCGTACTGAAAATCGTGTTATATAACGGACTTTCAGTTATATTCTTCTTAATTTTGATATTATTAAGCATTAAAAGCAATATTTCAATACACTCCCGTAACTCACTGAATGCATCAAAAATCAGCTGCTTAAGCAACTGAAGATCCCTGTTATAACCTGATGGCAGGTTAGTTGTCAGATTTGCGATCTGGATCGGTAAGGTCTGAAGTACATTACATCTCCCCCTGATGAGCTCAAATACATCAGGGTTCCTTTTCTGGGGCATGATACTGGAACCGGTAACATATTCATCAGGAAAATCAACAAACCTGAATTCAGCGCTCATATAAAGACAAACATCCATAGAAAACCTCGAAAGTGTCTGTGCAACAGATGCTAACGCTGAACCAACAGCCATTTCAATTTTACCGCGGCTCAGGCTGGCATAGGCAGAATTATAAAGCAGATCATCAAATTCAAGCAGTTCCGAGGTTAGTTTCCGGTTTATTGGCAGTGTAGTTCCGTAACCTGCCGCTGTGCCCAGAGGATTCTGATTGTTAAGAGCTCTGGCTCCCGCCAGCAGTATCACATCATCAGCCAGACACTCAGCATATGCTCCAAACCATAAACCAAAAGAAGAAACCATTGCCGGCTGCATATGTGTATAGCCTGGGACCAGTACTTCCCTATGTTGTTCGCTAAGGGATTGCAACCTGGTAAAAAGACTCCTGATCAAAACCGAAAGTTTATCAATCTCTTCACGCGTATAGAGCCGTATGTCGACAAGTACCTGGTCATTCCTTGACCTTCCAGTGTGGATCTTTTTACCAGTTGTACCAAGAATTGAGGACATCTCCTTTTCAATCTGTGAATGAATGTCCTCAACGTCCTTCTCAATAACCAGACTGCCCTCCTCATCCCAGACAAATAATGAATGAAGTGCCTTTAACAGGCCGTTTTTTTCATCTTCAGAAACCAGTCCGACATTTTCAAGCATTATCACATGAGCCATTGAACCTATTATATCCCATTTGGTAAGGGCCAGATCGGTTTTTCTGTCTTTTCCGGCAGTAAATTCAATGATTGCAGGTTCGGGATTAATCCCTTTTTCCCAGAGTTTCATAATGTTGTTGATTAATTTTAAACATATCCATTAACCGCAAAGTTTTTAACCCATTTCCCCCTGAAGGGGGGTTAATGCTGTGGATTTTATCAAATTTCGGAAGTATCCACTGAATTATTCACCCTTTAGGGGGATGTCACGCGCAGCGTTACAGGAAGCCTACTTTTTCTGGCTGCTTTCAAGAATTGCCCTGTGAGCCATCAGCCTGATTGCATTGATTTTAATAAAGCCCTTGCTGTCGGTCTGATCAAATCCACCCTCAATATCCATGCTCGAAAGCTTTTTATTATAGAGTGATGATGGTGATTCACGTCCCTCGATGAGGACATTCCCTTTATACAGGCAAAGATGAACACTGCCGTCAATAAGTTCCTGGCTCTTCTCAATGGCAGCCATAAGGAAATCCATCTCAGGGCTGAACCAGAAACCATTGTAAATTATCTCCGCAAATTTGGGAGTAAGCATATTTACCAGCCTCATTACTTCTCTGTCCATAGCTATTCCTTCGATATCCTTATGAGCAATATGTAAGACAGTTGCAGCAGGTGTCTCGTAGACTCCTCTTGATTTAATTCCAACAAACCTGTTTTCCACCATATCGAGAAGGCCTATTCCATTCTTCCCAGCAAGTTCATTCAGGTAAACATACATATCGTATGAATCCTCCTTAACGGTACCATCTTCCTTGTTAACAAGTTTAACAGGGATTCCATTTTTGAAGTGAATAACTATACGTGTTTCCTTATCAGGCGCATCCTGAGGCATCACCATCTTTTCAAGCATGCTTTTATGAAGAGTATACATAGGATCTTCAAGGATTCCGGCCTCATGACTGATATGCATCAGGTTATCATCCTCACTGTAAGGCTTGTCTATACTGGCTTTTACCGGGATCTTCTTTTCTGAAGCATACTTAAGAAGATCTGTTCTCCCTTTAAAAGTTGAAAGGAATTCTTTGTCTTTCCACGGAGAAATAACTTTTACTCCGGGCATAAGTGCATAATAGCATAATTCAAACCTGACCTGGTCATTGCCTTTACCTGTTGCGCCATGAGCAACAGCATTGGCCCCTTCAGCTTTTGCAACCTCTATTTGCTTTTTAGCAATTAATGGTCTGGCAAGAGCTGTGCCAAGGAGATATCTGTCTTCGTATATCGCATTTGCCATTATAGCTTTAAGTACGTAACCATCAATGAATTCCCTCTTGAGGTCCGCAATAATAACTTTTGACGCCCCAAGCAGCAAAGCCTTTTTCCTGCATTCCTCGAAATCATCAGCCTGACCAACATCTGCCACAAAGGCAATAACTTCAAAATTTTTCTCAATTAACCATTTTAGGATTACAGATGTATCCAAACCTCCGCTGTAAGCGAGAACAACCTTTTCTTTCATTTTTCTATTATTAAAATTTGCTATTTATGTTAATTCTACCTTTTAACCCCTAAATCCTTCTTCACTTCTTTTTCACTTTTTCATGTATCCCCGGAAGTATAATCTCCAAACATGTATGTACTTGTTGAACACTTACTCCGTCACGCGGGATAATAAGTATTGTATCATCACCCGCAATTGTGCCGGCAATTTCATACCTGCCTGCGCCATCGATGAAGAAGGCGGTGTTACTCGCATTACCGGGAATTGTCTTTATAACCATAAGTCCTTTCGCATCAACTATATCCTGAATTACAGGCACGATATTTAACTTAAAAGAAGCTTTTTCCTGATTCCTGTTAATCTCAGATAAGGAATACCTGTATCCGCCATTTCCGTCGGGTATCCTACCAACGCCCAGCTGCCTCAAATTCCTGGACAGTGTAGCCTGTGTGCAGTTTATCCCTTTTCCTTTCAGTTTTTTAAGCAATTCTTCCTGGACCGAGATATTTTCCTCAGAAATAATTTTCTCAATTGCCAGTAGTCTTTTAGTTTTTTGCATATTTATGCATTTATTTTGCAAATATATTCATTTTTTCACAAACGCAAAGCCTAATTAAAAAATTGTATTATTTTTGAACCTCAAATCCGGATGATGAAAGATGTTGTAAAAAAGGTAATAATCCTGGGATCAGGAGCATTGAAAATCGGTGAAGCTGGAGAGTTTGATTACTCCGGTTCCCAGGCTTTGAAAGCATTAAAAGAAGAAGATGTCAGTACCGTTCTGATAAATCCCAATATTGCGACGGTCCAGACGTCTGAAGAACTGGCAGACAAAATATACTTTCTACCTGTTACGCCATACTTTGTTGAAAAGGTTATTGCCCTTGAAAAACCGGATGGAATTCTCTTGTCATTTGGTGGCCAAACAGCTCTTAACTGCGGAACAGAGCTTTACAAATCCGGTGTTTTTGAAAAATATAATGTACGGGTTCTGGGTACTCCTGTCAGAGCTATTATGGATACCGAAGACAGGGAACTTTTTGTAAAAAAGCTGGATGAGATAAGTGTAAAAACCCCAAGCAGTATTGCTGTTATGGGTGTAGATGATGCAATTGTAGCTGCAGGCAGACTGGGATTTCCTGTAATTATCAGGGCAGCGTATACTCTTGGTGGTCAGGGAAGCGGGTTTGCCTACAATGCTGATGAGCTCAGGATACTCGCTTCAAAAGCATTTTCATATTCTAACCAGATACTTGTAGAGGAATCGTTAAAAGGCTGGAAAGAGGTTGAATATGAGGTAGTAAGGGACAAATACGACAATTGTATTACTGTCTGTAATATGGAGAACTTTGATCCGCTCGGCATCCATACAGGTGAAAGTATAGTGGTTGCTCCCTCACAGACTCTCACAAACAGTGAATATCATAAGCTCAGAGAGCTTTCAATCAAAATTATAAGACACATTGGGATTATAGGTGAGTGCAATGTTCAGTATGCTCTTTCTTCCGATTCAGAAGATTACAGGGTTATTGAAGTGAATGCACGTTTGTCTCGTTCCAGTGCACTTGCCTCAAAAGCTACTGGTTACCCTCTTGCATTCATTGCAGCGAAGCTGGGCTTAGGTTATGGCCTTCATGAACTAAAAAATTCAGTTACAAAAAATACAACTGCGTGTTTCGAGCCAGCACTTGATTATATTGTATGCAAGATACCCCGTTGGGACCTGAATAAATTCGAAGGTGTCTCTCATCTCATCGGAAGCAGCATGAAGAGCGTCGGGGAAGTCATGGCAATAGGCAGAACATTTGAGGAGGTCATCCAGAAAGGATTACGGATGATAGGTCAGGGCATGCATGGATTTACAGGAAACCGCAATCTTGGCTTTGAAGATATTGAAAGGGAACTCTCTGAACCTACTGATATGAGAATCTTCTCAATTGCCGAGGCTCTGGAAGCAGGAATGTCTGTTGAACGTATTTATGAACTTACGAAGATTGACAGATGGTTTCTTTTCAAGCTTAGGAATATTATCAACATCAAGGATGAGTTGTGCAAATATGAAACACTTGAATCTCTGCCCGATGATTTGCTTGCCCATTCCAAGATAAACGGATTCAGCGATTTTCAGATTGCAAGGCACATATTAAAATCGGGACCTGATCATATCAACGATGATTTGATGAAAGTGAGGGCTTTCAGGAAATCACATGGCATTGTTCCTTATATTAAGCAGATAGATACACTTGCAGCTGAGTACCCTGCTGTAACTAATTACCTGTACCTGACTTACAGTGGTTCTGAACATGATATCGTATGTGAAACGGACAAAAAGTCTATAATAGTTCTTGGTTCAGGTGCTTACCGTATAGGTTCTAGTGTTGAGTTCGACTGGTGTTCAGTTAATGCCATTGATACCATTAAGAAAGAGGGATTCAGATCGGTTATGATAAATTATAATCCTGAAACGGTAAGCACGGATTATGATATTTGTGACAGACTCTACTTCGATGAACTTACTTTTGAAAGAGTTCTCGACATTATTGACCTTGAAAACCCCGGAGGAGTTATTGTATCTGTTGGAGGCCAGATACCAAATAACCTGGCAATGAGGCTTTATAAGGAAAATGTTCCCGTTCTAGGAACTTCTCCTATCTCAATTGACAGGGCAGAAAACAGACATAAATTTTCCGGCATGCTTGATATGCTGAAAGTCGATCAGCCTCAATGGAAAGAACTGACAACAATTGATGACATCCTGGAATTTGTCGACCGTATAGGATTTCCTGTTCTTATCAGACCCTCATACGTCCTTTCAGGTGCTGCAATGAACGTTGTTTCAAATAAAAATGAATTGTCACATTATCTTAAGCTTGCCGCCCAGGTATCGAAACAATATCCTGTTGTAGTCTCAGAATTCATCGAGAATGCCAAGGAGATTGAGATTGATGCTGTTGCACTTAAAGGTGAAATGATTGCGTACGCTATCAGTGAGCATGTAGAGTTTGCAGGAGTACATTCAGGCGATGCGACTATGGTTTTTCCGGCTCAGAAGATCTATTTTGAAACGGCAAGAAGAATAAAACGTATTTCCCGACAAATTGCGATTGAGCTAAGTATCACGGGACCGTTCAATATCCAGTTTCTTGCTAAAGATAATGATATTAAGGTTATTGAATGCAACCTCCGTGCAAGCCGGAGCATGCCATTTGTTTCAAAGGTTCTGAAAACAAATCTTATTGAACTTGCCACAAAAGTTATGCTTGGCATTCCGGTTGAGAAACCATCTAAAGCAGTCTTTGAGCTTGATTATGTTGGTGTAAAGGCACCACAGTTTAGTTTCTCACGCCTCGCAAAAGCCGATCCGGTTCTTGGTGTCGATATGTCATCTACCGGCGAGGTTGGTTGTATCGGGGAAGGTTTCTATGAAGCGATCCTGAAAGCTATGTTTTCAGTAGGATACAGAGTCCCCAAAAAGAGTATTCTCCTTTCAACCGGTCCTGCACGATCTAAAGTTGAACTGCTGAACAGTGCAAGAGCTCTGAGGGAAAAGGGACATAAACTCTACGCGACAAGAGGTACGCAGCAATTCCTCAAAAATGCCGGTGTTGAGGCTCACGTTGCCTACTGGCCCGATGAGAATAAGTCTCCAAATACCATAGATCTTATAAAATCACGTGAGGTCGACCTGGTGGTCAATATTCCTAAAGACCTAAGCGATAAAGAATTGAATAATGATTACACAATCAGGAGAAGTGCAGTGGATTATAATGTTCCCCTAATAACAAACGCACGTCTCGCAAGCGCTTTTATCCTGGCTTTCTGTAAACTGAGCATCGACGATCTGGAAATCAAGAGCTGGGATGAGTACAAGTAATGAAGAAAGGAGAAAGGGAGAGAGGGAGAAAGGGGGAAAACCGGCAGAATCCGTGTTCCTCTGTGAAAAACTCCGTGATCCCTATAGCTATCGGGACCGTGATTAAAATTTTCTTTAAAATAAATTTTACTGCTACAATAAAATGATAATTCGAAAAGCCACACATACCGATATTCCGGTATTAATTGAGTTCCAGCAAAAAATGGCCTGGGAAACCGAGAGGATGACACTTGTCACCGATATTATCACAAATGGAGTAAAAGGTGTCTTTCAAAATCCTTCTCGCGGACAGTACTGGGTTGCTGAAGATGAAGAGAACATAATTTCATCGCTTTTGATAACCTATGAGTGGAGCGACTGGAGAAATTGCAATGTGTGGTGGTTCCAGTCAGTGTTCGTTTTACCGGAATTCAGAAGAACCGGAATATTCAGATCAATGTATGAGCACATAAAACTAGAAGCATCAAAAGAAGGAGTCGGAGGGCTTCGCTTGTACGTTGAAACGAATAACTTAAGTGCTCAGATTACGTATGAAGCCCTGGGAATGACAAGCATCCACTATAAAATGTATGAATGGTTGAAGAATTAATTTATGTATTGGCTGCCGGCTATACTGATTCTCCCCTATTCCCTTTTGCTCCTGTTTATATACAGAAGTCTTGTTAATATTAAGCCTTTCATAGCTTCGGGTACTTCGGAGATTTTCGTTTCAGTTGTTGTTGCATGCAGGAATGAAGAGAAAAACATGGCTTCATTACTTGAAAATTTAGCACAACAGAACTATCCGGAAAATTTGTTTGAAGTTCTGATTGTCGATGATAAATCTTCGGACAGAACTCCCTGGATTTCTTCTTCCTTCAACAGGATCACCAATCTCAAAACTCTCAAAAACAAAGGGGTAGGAAAGAAACAAGCTCTGAGAACAGGAATTCTTGCTGCCGGGGGAAGCTTGATTATCACTACTGATGCTGATTGCAGGATGGGTAAGGACTGGATAAGGACAATTGCCTCGTTCTTTGAATTGAATAAACCCGACCTGATTATTTCTCCGGTTAAATTAGAAGAAACTCCGGGCTTTTTCGGAATATTCCAGGAACTTGAATTCATGAGCTTACAGGGAATAACTGCCGGATCTGCCATGTCCGGGAATGCTGCATTATGTAATGGAGCGAACCTTGCTTTTTCCAGAAATAAGTATCTCCAGCATTCAGAGCAACTGCATGATGAAATAAATTCGGGAGATGATATTTTTTTATTGCAAAGCCTGAAGAAAGAAAAATCGACAAAAATTCTCTGGCTCGAATCTAATGATGCACTAGTAACAACAGGATCTTCATCATCTCTTCTTGCTTTTATTAAACAGAGAAGCAGATGGATTTCTAAAAGTAAGGCTTACAGTGACAGGTATACTATTATTCTTGGAATTATAACATTCATTGCGATTCTCTCGCAGATCTTAGCTTCTATAGGTTTCGTGCTCTATCGCGGAGTGTTTTGGCCTTTCCTATTAATAATAATATTAAAATCAGTCCCCGATTTTTTAATACTGAAGCATACAACAACCAGGCACGGTAACACTAATCTGATGAAGTGGTTTTTGCCTGTTCAGTTATTGTATCCCTTTTATGTTATTATAGTATTTTTTTACTCACTTATAAATGGAGAAAACCGGAATATTAATTCCCCATTTCCGAAAGAAACTTAATCCTTACAAGGCGTATTTCAACTTCTTCAAATTCGTTTCCAAGTTCCTTAATGGCATCCTCGAGTGAATCGGATTCAGCTTCTTCTCTGAAGTAGGAATAGATGTCGTGCTGACGCTCTTCGTCAATTGTTGTATCGATGTAATAATCGAGATTGATCCTGGTTCCCGAATTCACAATAGCCTCAATTTCAGAAATAAGCTCAGGCATCTCGAGTCCCTTGGCTTCCGCTATATCTTCCAGGGGCCGTTTCATATCAATACTCTGAATGATATACACCTTGATGCCCGATTTATTTACGATTGACTTAACAACCATATCAAGGGGCCTGATTATCTCCTTTTCTTCAACGTATTTCTTTATAATCTCAATGAATTCTTCGCCATAGCGTTGTGCTTTTCCTGCTCCAACGCCTGATATATTCTGAAGTTCATCTATAGTAATCGGATACTGGATCGCCATATCCTCAAGGGAAGGATCCTGGAAAATTACAAATGGAGGAACCTCCTTAACTTTTGAAAGCTTTTTCCTCAGATCTTTCAGTATACTGAACAACTCCTCGTCGACGGCAGCTGTTCTTGCACCAAAAGCATTTTCTTCATCGGTAGTATCTGCATAATCATGATCCTCAGCCAGCATGAATGAAGTAGGGTTTTCAAGAAACTCCATCCCTTTCGGAGTCAGTTTAAGCAAACCATAATTCTCGATATCCTTAACAAGGAACTTGGCAATCAGTCCCTGCCTGATAACCATATTCCAGAATTTCTCATCCTTATCCTCTCCTATCCCAAAGAACTCAATCTTATGGTGTTTATAGGATTTAATTGCTGAGGTAACTTTCCCTGAAAGAATGTTCGCAATATGATCTGCTTTAAATTTCTCCTTAACCGCAAGAATAGTCTCAAGAACATTCACAACTGCCTCATTACCTTCAAACTGTGCTTTAGGATGTAGGCAATTATCACATGCTTCGCAGTTTTCATTAAGATATTCTTCGCCGAAATAATGCAGCAGAAGCTTTCTTCTGCAGACAGAAGATTCTGCATACGAAACCGTTTCGAGAAGCAACTGTTTTCCGATTTCCTGTTCTGCAATAGGTTTCCCCTGCATAAATTTCTCGAGTTTCAGGATATCATTATAGCTGTAGTATGCGATACAATTACCTTCGCCCCCGTCACGGCCTGCCCTGCCGGTTTCCTGGTAATATCCTTCCAGGCTTTTTGGTATATCATAATGTATAACGAACCTGACATCTGGTTTGTCAATACCCATTCCAAATGCGATGGTCGCAACGATTACATCAACTTCTTCCATAAGGAATTTATCCTGGTTCATGGTACGCGTCGCAGAGTCCATTCCCGCATGATATGGGAGAGCTTTAATGCCATTAACCTTAAGCACTTCAGCCATTTCCTCAACTTTTTTACGGCTGAGACAATAGATAATCCCAGATTTTCCCTGATTGTTCTTAATATATTTTATGATCTCCTTTGTAACATCCTGTTTTGACTTTACCTCATAATACAGGTTTGGCCGGTTAAAAGATGACTTGAACACTTCTGCATCAAGTATACTCAGGTTTTTCTGAATATCGTGCTGAACTTTCGGCGTAGCGGTTGCTGTAAGAGCAATTATAGGCGATCGCCCTATCATATCAATAATCGGCCTGATCCTCCTGTACTCCGGTCTGAAGTCATGTCCCCACTCTGAAATACAATGAGCTTCATCAATTGCATAAAAAGAAATATCAATATTTTTGAGGAACTCTATATTTTCTTCCTTGGTAAGAGATTCAGGAGCAACATACAGAAGCTTGGCTCTTCCTGACAACACATCTTTCTTCACCCTGGCAATCTCAGTTTTGGTTAGTGATGAATTGAGAAAGTGAGCTACATCGTCATCAGTGCTGAAGTTCCTCATAGCATCAACCTGGTTCTTCATTAGTGCAATCAGCGGAGATATTACAATAGCTATGCCTTTCTTCATAACCGCAGGCAGCTGGTAACAAAGTGATTTCCCACCCCCTGTCGGCATTAGCACGAATGTATCTCGTCCGGCAAGGACATTCCTTATTATATGTTCCTGATTACCTTTGAAAGTATCAAAACCAAAATACTTTTTTAAGTAGTCATGTATAGTAGAATCATTCAACATTTTCTTCCCACAATGATAAAATTTGCCTTCTGCAAAGAATTTCCTGTTTACAGTTTACATAAAGTTACTAAAATTCTTATTCAAATAATATTTTTAAGAATTAATTAACATAATTGAATAACCTGGTAAAATTTATATTTTCTGTCAAAACCAGTTTTCATCCTCAGTATTTTGAATAAGATAAACATCCCAAAATCCTCATGAAGACTAATAGATTGATTTGCTGTTTATTCAACAATCAGTGCGTCATCTGGTTCCATCCAGATTTTAATTAAATATAACACTTAAAATATTAATATTGTTTTGCAAAAGAAGATTTATCATCTTTACAGGCTGAATTTCATTCATATCTAACAGCGGTTTAAATGGCAATATTTGGCAAGAAAGCAAAGAATGGAGAGAAGGAAATGTCATTCCTTCAGCACCTGGAGGAATTAAGATGGCATATAATACGGTCCATTCTGGCTGTGGTAGTCTTTATGATCATCGCATTTATATTTAAGAACTTTCTTTTCGGAACAATAATTCTTGGCCCCAAGAGCCCCGATTTCATAACAAACCGGTTACTATGCCAACTTGGAGAATATCTGAAAACGCCAGCTTTGTGCATCAACACTAAACCTTTAAATCTCATAAGCATAAAAATGTCGGGCCAGATCACAACCCATATTACAGCCGCAATGGTTGCAGGGCTGATACTCGCTTTCCCGGTTATCCTCTGGGAATTCTGGCAATTCTTCAGGCCTGCACTTAAAGAAAACGAAGCCAGATATGCAAAAGGTGCAGTTCTCGCGGCTTCAGGACTATTCTTCGTCGGAGTCCTTTTCGGATACTATATGCTTGCTCCTCTCTCAATACATTTTCTAAGCTCTTATGAGATCGATCCGCAGGTAGTCAATCAGATAAATGTCAGATCATATATTGGTACTTTAACCTCAATATGCCTTGCTACGGGACTGGTTTTCGAGCTGCCCATAGTCGCTTTCTTCCTCACTAAAATAGGAATACTCACTCCAAAATTCATGAGAACCTACAGAAAGCATGCTATTGTGATTATATTTATAATCGCTGCAATCATTACCCCGCCAGATGTATTTTCACAGACTCTTGTCGCAATCCCGCTCCTGATTCTTTATGAAGTAAGTATATTCATTTCATCAAGAGTAATGAAGCAGAAAGACAAAGACCGAAAGGAATTCTTTGGTGCGGATGAGGAAGCGGAAACTGCAAAATCATAGAATCTTAAATGAAACTTTACACTGAAAATCTTGTAAAAAAATATCGCAGCAGGACAGTTGTTGACCATGTTTCTGTAGAAGTCGAACAGGGTGAGATTGTCGGACTGCTTGGTCCAAACGGTGCCGGGAAAACGACGACTTTTTACATGATTGTCGGATTAATTAGGCCAAGAGAAGGCAAAATATTCCTCGAAGGAGAGGATATCACAACTCTTCCTGTATATAAGCGTGCAAGAAAAGGAATTGGATATCTGGCACAGGAAGCCTCAGTTTTCAGAAACATGTCGGTTGAGGATAATATAAGGGCAGTTCTTGAAATGTCAGGCTTCCCGAAACCTGAACAGGAAGAAAGGCTTGAAACCCTTCTTGCCGAATTCGGGCTGAATAAGATCAGGACGAGCAAAGGCATTCAGCTTTCAGGAGGTGAAAGAAGACGTACAGAGATTGCAAGAGCTCTTGCCCTTAAACCTAAATTCATCCTCCTCGACGAACCTTTTGCAGGTGTTGACCCTATCGCAGTAGAAGATATCCAGGAGATTGTTTCTAAACTCAGGGAAAAAAATATAGGAATCCTTATTACCGACCATAACGTTCATGAGACTCTTACAATCACTGATCGGGCATACCTGCTTTTTGAAGGGCGGATACTGAAATCAGGCACTTCTACACAATTGGCAGATGATGAGCATGTAAGAAAAGTCTACCTTGGAAAAAACTTTGAACTTCGCAGGTAACATAATCAATTTGTTTTCATAATAAATTATTATACTTTTGCGGGGAATTTTACCGCGGATGTGTCGTAATTGGTAGCCGAGCAAGACTTAGGATCTTGTGTCTTCGTGACGTGGGGGTTCGAGTCCCTTCATCCGCACAAAAATGTCAAGCCGCCCGAAACCTCTCAATAAGAGCGTTTTGGCGGTTTTTTTAACCAGACATAAACAACAATAAATATGAACATTACCAAAGAAAACATCGATGATCTGAATGCTCTGTTAAAGGTTAAGATCGAAAAGGCTGATTACGAAGAGAAGGTTGAAACCGTTTTAAAGGACTACAGGAAGAAAGCAAATATTAAAGGTTTCAGACCGGGTATGGTACCAATCGGGATGATAAGAAAGATGTACGGAAGAGCTGTTCAGATTGATGAGATCAATAAAGTTGTTACTGATAATATCCAGAAATACCTTACTGATGAGAAACTCGAAATCCTCGGAGATCCACTTCCAAAAACAGACGAACAGGAATTAATTGATTTCGAAAAACAGGACGAATTTACCTTCACATTCGAGGTGGGGCTGACTCCTGAAGTTGATCTGAAACTCTCCAAAAAAAATAAAGTCAACCAGTATGAGATCCTTATCGATGAGAAGATGAGAAAGGATTCTGTTGAAAATTATACAAGACGTTACGGTGAACTGCAGAAAGCTGAAACTACTGAAGAGAAGGACGTTATAAAGGGTAAAATAGAGGCTATTGATAATGAAGGCAACATAATACCCCAAGGACCTTCAGTTGATGAGACCTCTCTCGGTATTGATATCATTAAAGATAAGAAAATACGGAAGGAGTTTATCGGTAAAAACCTGGGTGATACAATTGATTTCGACATCAGGAAAGCTTACCCTAATGATACCGAGATTGCAGGAATCCTGCATAAGAAAAAAGAAGAAATTGAAGCTCTAAGTTCAGATTACAGGTTTACAATCAATGATATAAGCCGTTTTTTTCCAGCTATAGTCGGGAAAGAACTATGGGACAAAATTTATGGGGAAGGTGCTGTGACTTCCGAAGAGGAGTTTATGAAAAAGATCGAGGAAGAAATCGCAATCGGATTGAAAAGGGAGAGTGAGTATAAACTCATGATGGACATTAAAGCTCTAGCCATGGAAAAAACCGATCTTCAACTCCCTGAAGACTTTCTCAAAAAATGGCTGCTCAGAGTGAATGAAAAAACAACTGAGGAACAGATTGAAAAAGAATTTGATAATTTCAGAAAAGATCTTAAATGGCAGCTTATCAGGAATAAAATAGCACGCGATAATGAAGTTAAGATAACCGAGGAGGAATTACAGAAGGAAGCCGAAAATATAACACGTTACCAGTTCCAGCAGTATGGACTATTTTATGCTACTGAGGAACAGATTGCAAATTATGCGAAAGAAACCCTTAAAAGGGACGAGGATGCAAAAAGAATTGCTGACAAGATTCTTGAAGAAAAGGTGATTGTACTTATGAAAGAGATTGTAAAGCTTGAAAACAAGGAAGTTACGGTCGAAGAATTTAATAAGCTTTTTGAATCATAAGTATCAGTTGATTATCATCAATTTTTATTTTATTATCTTTGTCTGTTAATTTTTAAACTGGAAAATATGAATATTATTGATGATTTTGGAAAATTTGCTAGAAGCAAGCACGGAATCAGCAGCCTGGGCCTGCATAAATACACAACCACAACCGGAAGCTATATATCCCCTACCATTATTGAAGAAAGACAGTTAAACGTTGCCTCAATGGATGTATTTTCCCGTCTTATGATGGACAGGATCATTTTCCTTGGGTTACCAATAGATGATTACGTAGCTAATATAATACAGGCACAGTTGCTTTATCTCGATTCTTCAGATCCGGGTAAAGACATCCAGATCTATTTCAATACCCCGGGAGGTTCAGTAAATGCAGGTCTTGGCATATATGATACAATGCAATATATATCTGCCGATGTGGCTACAATCTGCACAGGGATGGCTGCCTCTATGGGTGCCGTTCTTCTTACAGCCGGTAAAAAGGGCAAAAGATCAGCCCTGAAACATTCGAGAGTAATGATACATCAGCCTGCCGGTGGAGCTGAAGGCGTTGTTTCCGATATCGAAATTACGGTTCGTGAAATAGTAAAAGTTAAAAGGGAACTTTACGAAATAATTGCATTCCATTCGGGAAATCCGGTTGAAAAAGTTGAGAAAGATTCTGACAGAGACTACTGGATGACTGCGCAGGAAGCCAAAGACTATGGGATGATCGATGAGATCCTTGTGAAAAATGTAAAGTAAGTGAAGATGGATAAATGTTCATTTTGCGGCAGAACAAAAAAAGAGGCCAATATGCTTATAGCTGGTCTCGAAGGCCATATTTGTGACCACTGTATAGAACAGGCTCACAGCATAATGAACGAGGAGTTGGGTAGCAAAAAAAATGTCACATTTGATACAATTAATCTTCTTAAGCCCACTGAAATTAAAAACTTCCTCGATCAGTATGTAATTGGTCAGGATATGGCTAAGAAAATAATATCCGTGGCAGTATACAACCATTACAAGAGGTTGATGCAAAAGCCCGATGCTGACGATATTGAAATAGAAAAATCAAATATTATTCTTGTCGGGGAAACAGGCACCGGAAAAACACTTCTTGCCAGAACGGTTGCCAAAATGCTGCATGTACCATTTACTATTGTTGATGCTACAGTGCTTACAGAGGCAGGTTATGTGGGTGAAGATATTGAAAGTCTTTTGACACGCTTGCTGCAGAATGCTGATTATGATGTTAAAGCAGCGGAAAAAGGTATCGTTTTTATAGATGAAATTGATAAAATCGCGCGGAAAGGAGATAATCCTTCCATAACACGCGATGTATCAGGTGAAGGTGTTCAGCAGGGATTGCTCAAATTACTTGAAGGATCGGTCGTTAATGTGCCTCCTCAGGGCGGACGCAAACATCCGGAACAGAAAATGATCCCGGTTGATACCAAAAATATTCTTTTTATCTGCGGTGGTGCTTTCGAAGGTATTGACAGAAAAATTGCACAACGTCTTAATACTCAGATAGTTGGATATGGTGCTTCAAAAATACGCGAAAAGGTCGATAAAGACAACCTGCTTCAGTATATTGCCCCACAGGATCTCAGGGCTTTTGGTCTTATACCGGAGATTATAGGTCGATTGCCGGTACTTACTCATCTAAATCCCCTTGACAGGGCAGCATTGAGGGCCATACTTACCGAACCAAAAAATGCATTGGTGAAGCAGTATATGAAACTGTTCAAGATGGACAATATTGATCTCACATTTGGGGATGGAGTTCTTGACTATATTGTAGATAAGGCCATTGAATTTAAACTGGGTGCCCGCGGACTTAGATCGATCTGCGAGACGATTATGCTGGACGCCATGTTCGAAATGCCATCGGTTGATACTAATGAGCTTGAGATTACCATCGACTATGCGAACAGGAAACTTGAAAGGATAAACCTGAAGGTTCTTAAAGCATCATAAATTATAATACCCCAATATTTAAAATAGTAGAGACAGGTCTGAGACCTGTCTCATTTTGTTTTACATCTAGGGCGCATATAACCAGAGGCAGGTCACATACGTTTCACATTTTGGTTTATACACAGGGCACATATAGCCAGAGACAGGTCTGAGACCTGTCTCTGCATGGTTTATTAAGATCTTTATCTGCTTTTTTAATTTCACCTCAGCTATTATTCCTTCCACATGCTTCTGTGTTTGTTTTTAAGAAGTATCTCTTTTGAAACTCCATCCTTGATAACAACTGCTTTGGCGTCGCAGTCTCCGGTACCATAATCCAGCTGAATGGCATCTTTTCCCTCACGCTGGATATTTACGACACCGCTGACGATAAATCTGCAAGCCCTGGTCCAATGCAATGCTGTAGTAATTGTGTTTGTATATGCAACGCCTTCAACATTTTTCCCGCTGGCAGTCCCAGTAATCAGACATTCATCATCCCAGATATTTTTTGTGAGGAGCCCTCCTATCCATTCCCTCTGATGATCGGTAGTCCTCTCAATTATTCTACCGTCAGGTAGTGTTAATTTGCCATCAGTCAGCTTAACAGAAATGACGAGGTTCTGATTATTATTATAGCCCATATTATCCAGAACCTTTGTCCCTTCAACTTTAATGCCATTAAAAAAATAGTCTGCAAAAGTGACTGTTCTCTTTGAACCCACCTCAAGCCGTGGGGCAGTTATATCAATAATTATTTTCCCTGAACGAACATTGCCGTTTATTCCGGTGCAGGAAGTGCCGTAGTCAACGGTAACTGTCTTAGGCCACATGGCAGCTGTCGGACGTGTTATTGTAATAATCGGGCAGGAGTCACTAACAACAGTAAATGCTGTGGCATCCAGACTTTTACTAACCTGGTCAAGAATAATTGATGCATTATCTGCAGTGTTATAAACATCTTCAAAAACGACATCGGTAACAGCATCGTCATCAGCCAGATTCAAGCTGGTCTGATCAACAACTCCTGAAGTTGAGGTATCCTTTTTGCATGAAAAAATTGATATTACCGCCAGAGCAGTTATCATAAAAAAGATTTTTGATTTCATAAGTTCTGATATTAGTTTTTAATTACGATTTACAGAACTTAGATGAAAGCAAAAGGGAAAGGTTTAATTTGGGGAAGGAAATAATCAGAAATCGATGGAAATGTTGGAACCGCTCTACGGTTCATCTTTGAAGAAAATCAGGGTCTAAGATAATTACTTTAAATTTGCCTTTATTCTGAAAGAAGGTAATTAATTTAATAGGCTGTTATTCTCTGTTTTTCTTCTCTGGTATATAGTATAGGTATAGGGTATACTATTAGTTTCAGTTAATGGAAATTCTTCCTTCCCTGTGATGCTCCATAATTTCAGATCTATTTCAGGAAAATATATATCTGCAGGTGATTTTTTATGAACATGAGTTATATACAATCTGTCGGCAATTGGCATAAACTGTCTGTAAATGCTCCCGCCCCCGATTATAAATATTTCATCATTTTTATCACATTTTGACAGTGCCTCATCAATCGAATATGCAGTAACAGCTCCCTCGAATAATTCTGTAAGATTATCTGTCAAAACAATATTCTTTCGCTGCGGAAGAGGCCTTCGTGGCAATGACTCCCAGGTCTTTTTTCCCATCACCACCGTATTGCCGGTTGTAAGTCTCTTAAATCTCTTCAGATCTTCGGATATATGCCATAACAACTCGTTATTTTTCCCGATTCCCCAATCCTCTGAGACTGCTACTATAATTGATATCATAACTTAGTTTTTATACAGAAATATCGCCCTTAATATGAGGGTGTGAAATATAACCTGCCAGCGTGAAATCTTCGTATCTGAATTTCAGAATATCAGTTACTTCCGGATTAATAATCATTAGAGGCAAAGGATAAGGTTCTCGTGTAAGCTGAAGTTTAACCTGATCAATATGGTTCAGGTAAATATGTGCATCACCAAACGTATGGACAAAATCACCCGGCTTCAATCCCGTGACCTGTGCAACCATCATCGTAAGTAGGGCATAAGAAGCAATATTGAACGGCACTCCAATAAAAATATCTGCACTCCTCTGATAGAGCTGGCATGATAATTTTCCTCCCGCTACGTAAAACTGGAATAATATATGACACGGAGGAAGAGCCATTTTATCAAGTTCCCCTACATTCCATGCATTTACTATATGCCGCCGCGAGTCGGGCGATTCCTTAATTGAGTAAATAACGTTACTTAACTGATCAATCTTTTCTCCATCTGCTGAAGGCCATGAACGCCACTGATATCCGTATATCGGTCCCAGATTACCATCAGGGTCGGCCCATTCATTCCAGATCTTCACTCCATTATCATTCAGATATTTAGTGTTGGTATTACCTGAGATAAACCACAGTAATTCGTGAATTATTGATTTAATATGCAGCTTTTTTGTGGTAAGAAGCGGAAAACCTTCCTCAAGGTTAAACCTCATCTGATAACCAAAAACACTGATTGTTCCTGTACCGGTCCTGTCCTTTTTTTCGGAACCTGTTTTTATGACATGATCGAGAAGATCAAGATATTGTTTCATTTTAGTAGCTGATTTATTCTTCAGGCGATATTTTAGCTGCCCATCCCCCACCCGGCGCCATATGAATTTTCAGTTTATCTCCTGATTTCACATTATTTTTAAGATGTTTATAATCTTCTGCATATTTGTCGGCATTCATCCCGTCCTCAAATATGTCAATAGAGTAATTCCCGGAAGGTAAAAATGAGAGATCAAGATCGAGATCCCTTGGCGTCCAATCCGTAATCGCTCCAACAAACCAATTTTTCCCTGATCTTCTGGCCAGCAAAAGATAGTCACCTACTTTTCCATCAATCCCGAGAATGTCGTCCCACACAACTGGTATTTTTAAAATGAAATCTGTAGTTTCCTGTTCTTTCATATAGTGTGTCGGGCTGTCCGAAAGCATCTGTAACGGGCTTTCATA